>SDBV01006837.1_pt1 | contig 15709 bp, 16 predicted proteins | sample 2277081 | NCBI WGS metagenome assembly SDBV01 (sample SAMN10402039, study PRJNA504765) | marine sediment metagenome | isolation source: marine sediment core GS10_PC15, 223 cmbsf | place: Arctic Ocean: Southern Knipovich Ridge | collected 2010
GGTTCATCGGGGCACGCCCCCTGTCAACGCTTCGCCGCCTCCCTTACGAGAAGCCGACGCATGACTCGGGGCCACGGCTGGTCGCTATCCATTACCATGCGGGGGACTTTCACCCCCTACTCTTTGCCGGCTTTTACCGGCGCTTTCGACTTGACCCCTTTATTCCCCCAGGTTTTTTCGTAAACCAAAACCGAAAGGGTGTCAAGCAGCCGTCGATGGGGCTAACTCCGGTCGCCCTCCGTTAGCCCCGAAAACTTGCTTCCACCTCAACCAAGAAAAGGAATACAGATTCAGAAACAAAGTATTGTTAGAGGAGACAGTATTATAATTGGAGATGCAAGAATAGTACTTAAATGAAATTATGGAAAAAAAGATGCTTGACCGCCTTTTTATAACATGTTATGTGATGTCGTAACACTATAAGTTATCTGGTTTACAACCAATAAAAAGGCTTAGGTAATATTTTTTTATTTTATCAGATGGTTATTGTCAATTTGAGCAATTTGGCAAGAATTCGTTTTGGAAGACCTTGAAAGAGAATTGAAAATAGCGGCTTCACGCGGCTATGCAGTAGATAATTTGGAATATTTAGGACATTATGCTCTATCCGGTTTTTTAGAAATTTAAAAAAACTTGTTGCGTTAATAACCATTAAAAAGAGAATAGAGTGATGGTAAAGCAAACAGCATTCCTTAAAAACAGTGAAATTTTTGCAGAAATCATGATCCGAAACGGAATTCGATATCATTTTGCTTATCCCATCACGCCGGCCAGCGATGTGATGAAATATACCGCTGCACATTTCCCTGCAGTCGGAGGTCGAATGTTTCAACCAGAAAGCGAGATCGCCGTCATTAATGCCGTGGCTGGTTGCGCGTGTGCTGGTGAACTTAGTGTTGCTTCCACTTCGGGCCCTGGCATCGATTTAATGCAGGAAACAATATCGTTTATGGCCGCCGGGGAACTTCCTTGTATACTTCTTGATAACATGCGTGTCGGACCTGGCGACGGCGATATTGTCGGTTCGCAAGGAGATTATTTTCAAGCAACCCGTGGTGGTGGTCACGGAGATTACCGCATCATTGTGATAGCACCAGCTTCAGGTCAAGAGATCGTTAAACTGATGCCTGAGGCCATCGATCTCACGTTCCGGTATCGGACACCAGTACTTTTTCTTATAGATGGGGTACTGGCACAGATAACCGAATCGGTGAGGCTCCCAGCATTCCAAAACACAGTTGGAAAATACGAAACTGACCACTGGGCAATTACCGGGGCCAAAGGCCGGGGAAAACGATTCCTGCTAACTGGGTGCTACAACCATGTCCAGGGTGAAGAAATGAATCAGCGCTTAGGTCGCAAGTACCAGAAGATCAAATCAAAAGAACAACGCTGGGAAGAGATGGGCCTTCAAGATGCTGAGGTCGTAATCGTTGCCTTTGGATTGCCTGGGCGAATGGCAGGCGAAATCGTTCAGGAAGCACGCCAACAGGGGAGAAAACTCGGTTTAATACGACCGATTACACTCTGGCCTTTCCCGGAAAAAGCCTTTCACAATCTTTCCGCAGCACTGAAGTCTTTGCTTGTTGTCGAAATGAACCAGGGACAGATGATTGAAGACGTAAAGCTGGCGGCTTGCTGTCAGGCGCCAGTGGAATTTCTGGGAAAGGTAGGAGGGGACCTTCCTGTACCAAAAACTATCGACATTCAGCGATGCGCTGAAGAATTACTGAAGAGGTAGATTGATGGACCTAGAAAAAGATCAAAACCGCAAGACACTCAAAATGGACCAGAATTTCCACTTCTGTCCCGGTTGTGGCCACGGTATAGTAACACGACTGGTAGCCGAAGTCATTGATGAACTGAACATAAGGGAACGAACGGTAAGCATTGTTGGTATCGGCTGCGGAGGCTTTTCCCATCATTACATGGATATTGATGCTATTGAAGCTCTGCATGGCAGATCACCCGCTGTGGCCACTGGTTATAAAATTGCCCGACCGGAAAATGTGGTTTTCACTTATCAAGGGGATGGAGATTTGGCCACAATTGGCCTTGGGGAGGCAATGCACGCTGCTAATAGAGGGATATCGATTTCTGTGATCATGATAAATAATTTTGTTTTCGGAATGACGGGTGGTCAAATGTCTTGCACTACTCTTCCAGGACAAAAAACAACCACAACGCCTCGCGGCCGAGACATACAGTTTCACGGATTTCCGATTCGGGTACCAGAAATGATGAAAGAAATGGAAGGCGTTGCCTTTCTCGCACGCAACTCGGTAGTCAATCCGAAAGGCGTTATACAAACGAAAAAAAGCATCAAAACTGCCTTCGAATGCCAGATCCGCAATCTTGGTTTTTCTTTTGTAGAAGTGCTATCACCTTGCCCTACCGGTTTGAAATTAAACCCAGTGGAAACCTTTATCTGGGTTAAGGAAAAAACAGAAATATACTTTCCTGTAGAAGTATTCAAAAACGCATTGGAGAAGTGAGATGAAAAAACGGCTGATATTTGCGGGCGCTGGGGGACAGGGCGTTTTAATGATAGCGAATCTAATCTGTTATGCCGCGATAGAGAATGCGCTGAACGCGGTCATGAGTCAGACTTACGGCATTGAGCAACGTGGCGGTGACTGTACCGGCTATGTGGTGTTATCTGATCAACCTATTGGGGTACCGCTCGTAGAAAACAACGCAGATATTTGTATCATCATGAACCAATCCATGTTGTCCGTACATACCGGCGCCGTCCGACCAGGTGGTATCATGATCTTGAATTCCTCTTTGATCAAAGAATCACCCCACAGGAAAGATATCCATTATATTACGGTACCTGCGACAGATCTGGCAGACAAAGCAGGGAACAGCCGCTGTGCCAACATGGTCGCAGTAGGCTCGTTGGTTGAAAGTACCAGACTCATTCAACCGGAAACGATCCTGACAGCACTAGACAGACTCATGGACGACAAAAGCAAAACCCTTTATAAAATGAACCGAAAAGCCTTAGAGCAAGGTATAAAATGGGTACAAGGAATAAGTAAATGAACAAACCCTCTGAATCCGTGAGGATTAATGCAGAAAGATGCAAGGCCTGCGGCCTTTGTATTCATTTCTGCCCAAAGAACGCATTGGCGCAAGGTGATGAAAATAACGCTATGGGATATTATGTGGTTAGATTGGAGGATGATTCACGATGCAATAAATGTGGTCTATGTCAAATCATCTGCCCGGATGTCGCAGTAACCGTCTCGGGGAAAAAACCCAAGTCGGAATAAGGCACAAACTATGAATAGGCTGAAGGGTTTAAACCGGATTTGTCGGAGCCGATTTAACCTTTACTGATCGCTTCCAGAAAAACAAAACCGTGTAGTATCCTTAATGTGAAAATAATGCAGACAATATGAAAGAAAACTCGATAAATAGAAATCAACTTACCGTCGCTTATCCTAAGTCTATGAGAACTACATATCCGGGTATTAGTGCTTTTTCTTTCAGGTGGCTTAAGAAATTTTCTGTTTGAAGGCAAACGTTTATATTAAGGACAACATTTAATCGGGCAAATAAAAAAACCATTTAAAGGTTTTAGCGGTTTTCAATCGGAATTTTTAACTGCCCAAGTCGTTGATACAACTTTGGAATTCAGAAGAAATGTCGAACATAGATGCTTTATTTAATCCGCGATCAGTAGCGTTGATAGGTGCTTCATCTGATCCTTTTAAATACGGTTACTGGACGGCCAAAAGTTTGGTAGAAAACGGATTCAAAGGAGATCTGTATTTCGTCTCTAAAACAAAATCCGAAGAAATTTTTGGCAAAAGGCCTTATGCCAAAATCTGCGATATTGAGGGACCGGTCGACTTAGCAATTGTTGGGGTGTCCCCCAAATATATTTTGGACACGATAACTCAATGTGCCGATAAAAATGTAGAAACAATTATTATTGTCGCAACAGGATTCGGAGAAATCGGTTACGAAGGCAAAAAAATCGAAAAAAAGATTCTCAGAATCGCCAGAAAACGCAACATGCGTGTTATGGGGCCTAATTGCATGGGGATGTATAACGCGGCCCTGAATTTAAACACCAGTATTATTGACCTGGCACCGGGACCTTTAAGTCTTGTGCTTCAAAGTGGCAATCTCGCCATAGACATCAACTTTAACGCTAAGTCACGCAATCTTGGCTACAGCAAATGGGCCACGATTGGCAATCAGGTGGACCTGCGTTTTCACGACTTCATAGACCACATAAAAGATGACCCTGACACTCGGGTACTCATGCTTTATATAGAAGGTCTCTTTGTGGAATCAGAAGATGACGGCCGGCAGTTTTTCGAGGCCACAAAGAAAGCTTCTCAAAAGATGCCCATTGTGGCCATCAAGATTGGACGGAGCGCTGCCGGCATCCGCGCAGCTGTTTCCCATACCGGATCACTTGCAGGAAGTGAGCAGGTATTCAATGAAGCACTGAATCAATGCGGTGTCATTCGAGTTGATAACCCCTTGGAGTTGTTAGACATAGCTGAAGCATTTTGCAAATGCACGCTGCCCGCGGGAAACCGTATTGCAATTCTAACTGATGGGGGTGGCCATGGTGTAATGGCTACGGACGCGGCGGATAGATTTGGACTCCATGTACCTCTCCTGTCAAAATCTACACAAGAAAAATTAAGCAAAGTGCTTAAACCCCATTGTCCAATCAAGAACCCGGTCGATCTTGCCGGTACACCAGAAGCGGACCTTTGGGTTTTCGACAGGTCCTTTAGAATTCTACTAGAGGATTCGAACATTGACAGCGTAGTAATTGTAGGGCTTTATGGCGGTTATGCAGACCTATCCGAAGATTTTCGTGCCCTTGAAACTGAAGTAGCCAAAAGTATGGCTCAACGTGCTAAGGCATCCGGCAAACCTGTTACGATGCACAGCATTTATCAGCCTGCGAAGCCTGAGTGTCTGAGAATTTTAAGCGACAATGGTATACCGGTGTACCAAAAAATTGAATCTGCTTTGCACGCGATGGGCGCTCTTTTTAAATATAAAAAAAATAAAGAGCGTTTAAATATGGAGTCAAAGGATGAACCAGTTAAACTTCCCAAAAATCGCCAATTTAAGGCGAAGGCATTGATTAAAAAAATCAAAGGTTTCGGGCGTAAATATCTTTTGGAGAATGAAGCAAGAATCATATTAGAATATTACGGATTCACGATGCCGCCTTTTGAAACTGTAAAAACCAAAGAAGAAGCGCTTTTTATTTTTCAAAAAATGAAATGTCCGATTGTCATGAAGATTATATCGCCAGACATAATCCATAAATCGGACGCAGGCGGGGTAAGGTTGAATATTAAAACGAAGAAAGATGTAGAGTTAGCATATGATGCGATCATCAAAAATGCAAATAATTATAAGGATAACTGTGAAATTTCCGGGATCTTAATTACCCCCATGCAGAATTCTGGAACAGAGTGCATCATCGGTACTAAATGGGACTCTACATTCGGTCCTGCGGTAGTATTCGGATTGGGCGGTGTATTTGTTGAGGTTATGAAGGATATTTCTTTAAGATTGGCCCCCATCACCAAAAATGTGGCACTTGAAATGATTAAAGAAATAAAAGGCTATCCTTTATTGAAAGGCATAAGAGGCACCAAACCGGCAGACCTTAATGTGTTGGCTGAGAGTTTAGTCCTGTTTTCAATTCTTGCATCTGAATTGGTGGATATAAAGGAAATTGATTTAAACCCGGTTTTTGTTAGAGGGGACAGTATTACAATTGGAGATGCAAGAATGGTACTTAAATGAAATTATGGAAAAAAAGATACTTGACCGTCTTTTTATAACATGCTATGTGATGTCGTAACACTATAAGTTATTTGGTTTACAACCAATAAAAAAGCTTAGGTAATATTTTTTTATTTTATCAGATGGTTATTGTCAATTTGAGCAATTTAGCAAGAATTTATTATTGAATAAATATCAAAGCTTTAAATTGTGTAGCCTTTTTTTGGGTGATTGTTTCGTAAATTATTATTAAATTGTTCGAAACTTAAGTAATTGAAGTATTCAAAAATAAAACAGGCGATACTCTGGCGCCATCATATTTTTTGAGCTCGGCTGCAAGATCATCCAACATCTGGATTATATAGGAGTGGCGCTTCCTTATCTGGTGGAGTTGTCTGAAAAAACCAAAGAAACTATAAATTTCAGCGTGCCAGACAAGCTGGAAATGATTGTTATGGAGAGGATAGAAAGCCAGCATATGTTGAAAAAGGATACACGACTTGGAGACCGCTTTATTTCTTACCGTTCGGCTGGGGGAAAAGCAGTTCTGGCGCATATAGGGCAGGCAGAAAGGGAAAAACTATTTGCCGGTCATAGCTGAAAGTAACTTTACCAAAATCTATTAAAGCATTGGAAGGACAATTTTGAAAATTGAACCAGAAAAGTGTTCAGGGTGCAAATTGTGCACCAAGGTATGCACCGTTGGGGCGATAACCATGAATGATGAAAAAAAGGCGTTTATTGATTTAGATCAGTGTGTAGAGTGCGGCGTATGTAAGCGTATGGAAATTTGTCCAACGGATGCAATCCTTGAAGAAGAACTCTCATGGCCCCGCTCAATTCGCCGCCAGTATAGTGATCCTACTGGTGTTTTCGTCGAGACTGGAGTTGACGGACGGGGAACTGAGGAAATGAAAACCAATGAGATAACCCATAGATATTTACCAGGAGAAGTGGGGATTGTATTAGATATAGGAAGACCCAACGTAGGTACGAGCTTTAAAGACGTTGAAACAATTGCATCTACCTTAACTAAAATCGGAATCGAATTTGAAAAGGGTAATCCCGTAATTGGATTAATGGAAGACCCAAATATTGGAAAATTTAAAGCAGAGATTAGGAATGAACGTGTACTTTCTGCCATTTTGGAGTTTAAAGTTCCAATTTCCAACCTCCTAGACACACTGAATATTTTAGATGAAGTTGGCGGAAAAATTCAAACCGTATTTTCTGTAGGAGTTATTTCAATAACGAAGGATAATCAAGCCGAGAATTCCCGGAATCTAATGCTGGAAAATAACTGGGATGTAAAGCCCAATGGAAAGGTTAACCTCGGTCTTGGAAGGTCTGATTGAGATGGTTTCCAAATGCTTTTAAGGCAATAAGACCCCAAAGTCAGGTACAAGCTTTTTCCATGATATAGAAAGGAGAAATTCATGACCCATACATTACACCGAATAATTGATGATAAAGAAACAACACGCGATTATGTTATGTTCTCTATGCCCGCTAAAGGTTACAATGATCATCAAGTTTGGGAACGCGTGAATAGGAACTATAATATCATGCATCAATGTAATGCAGTTAATATTGGCGGTTATGATTCCGGTGTTTTTACCAATAAAGATGATCTAAAAAAGGCACTGGCTGAACTGAAAAAAGAGGATCTTGGTGTATCGATTATTATAAGTGGGAATTTTAAAGATATATACGAAGTATGTGAGAATCTTGATATTCAACCCCATACCGTTGAATTTTCGTTGGGTATTTTTGGAAAAAAAGATCTCCTTCCCAATGAGAAGATTTTAGAGATTACGACGATGTGCGGGCATGCGCTTATTAGTCCTATTCAGGTGAATGATAAAATTCGAAGGATCCGAAAAGGAAAAGTTACTCCCTTAACTGCATCGAAGAAGTTGGCTAAGGCATGTTATTGCGGAGTTTTCAATCCTGAAAGAGCGGCAGTTCTTTTAGAAAATCTAGCCGAGGATGAGCAGAAGCGCTAACTAAAATCAAGAGGTATAGGAAACGGAAAATCAAAGGGGAGTGGCAATGCCTAATGGGCTTTTCTATCATGGAAATTTGATGCCAGTATGTTTTTATGAAGCTTTAAATTCGCTAGATTATTGCGCTGCAAATCGCTTCAGACAAGAAGATGTTATGTTTCCAGATCCTATAGAAGGAACAACAGAAGGAACTTTGGTTGTTGATGCGGCCGTAGCGGGATGGCTATATATCGAAGAGGGCCCCATTATTATTAAAATTAAGGAAGGACTCATAACGTCAATTGATGGTGGGAAAGAAGCTGAGATATTAAAAGAACACCTTGCAAATAAAAATGACGCAAATATTTATAACATTGCTGAAATAGGAATAGGTCTAAACCCCGAGTGTCGTCTTGGAGGAGGAGTCATGGAAGATGAAGGTCTTTTTGGGACTGCCCACATTGACATCGGTTCCAATATTACTCTTGGTGGAACAGTTCATGCCAAAGGCCATGAAGACCTTATGCTCTGGGATCCGTGTATTGAACTTGATGATAAGATCGTTCAAAAAGGAAAAAAGCTTTTCTTGTAAGTGCCGTTTGTTTCTTTTCTTTAAATTTAATCAAAAGAATTCCTCGATGCTCTGCATCGGGGTTAAGAAGGTAAAAATTTATTTCGATACTTCGCAGCTCTGCTGCGGGGTAGTTCATTTCCAATTTATTTTTAATTATAAAGAGACCCATTAATTGACATAAGCAAGATCTAAACATTGTAGCATTAAATTAACCCATTGAAGATTTTTTATAATGCTAACCTTTTTAATCCGCAGACTAATATACGCCATACCTACTCTTATTGGAGTTTCTATAATTGTTTTTTCACTAAGCCATATTGCCCCCGGTAGCCCCGCTATAGCATTGTTGGGACCTAAGGCAGATCCTGAACTAGTCGATAAAATTGAAAAGGATTTGGGTTTAGATAAGCCTTTTCACGTTCAGTATTTAAATTGGCTAAGCGATGTTATATTTAAAGGCTCGCTTGGTACGTCTTTTAGAACAGAGGAGCCTGTGACAAAAGTAATTTTGGAGAGGCTACCAGTTTCGATTGAACTTAGTATTCTTAGCTTCATTTTCGCAATGATTGTCGCACTTGTTTCCGGAGTCATTTCAGCTATAAAGCAAAATACCATTACAGATTATGTTGTTCGAATATGTGCATTAATCGGAATCTCTATCCCGGAATTTGTGAGCGGAATTTCGCTTATCCTTATTTTCGGAATGTTCATAACAAACCTTTTACCTGTAGGCGGTTGGGCCCCCTTATCAGAAGGGATTGTGGAAAACTTAAAACACTTAATCCTACCATCCTTCTCTTTAGGAATAGTTTTCACTGCCTTCGTGGCGAGAATGATCCGATCCGATATGATCGGAATTTTAGGTGAAGAATATATTCTTGTAGCAAGGGCATTTGGTATCCCTGAGCGTACAGTAATCTTAAGGGATGCCTTGAAAAACGCATTTATTCCGACTCTTACAGTGATAGGCTTCTCGTTGGGGGTTATCATGACAGGTGCTGTATTAACTGAGACGGTTTTTGCCTTGCCGGGAATCGGTCGTCTAGTCGTTGACTCAATATATGGTAGAGATCTGCCTGTCCTGCAAGGTCTGCTTTTGTTAATCTCAGTCGTATTTATTTTACTAAATTTGATTGTCGATTTTCTGTATGGTTTACTTGACCCAAGAATTCGTTACGAGCGAATCTGATAAGCTATGAACCCATATGTTTTCAGGAACAAGAGTTTGTTACTTTTGATGCCAGAAAACATAAAAAGATGATGGATCCGAAAATTATCAATGCCGAGAAATGCAGTCATACATAGAGGATTACTGAAACAGACCTACGTCCGCATTAAACGAAATAGGCTCTCGATACTAGGCGGCTATTTGGCAACTTTTTTTATTATCCTGGCTCTTTTTGCTGGAACCATATCACCTTACGATCCGAATCAGCTAGATCTTGGAGCAAGATTAGAGCCTCCGTCAATAAGGCATTTTTTTGGTACTGATGAATTCGGGCGGGATATTTTTAGCCGAGTAATTCATGGAGCCAGGATTTCACTGGAGATCGGGTTTGCTGTATTACTTGTCTCTGTTGGAATAGGTGTTCCTTTAGGAGCAATTGCTGGAATTAGAAGCAATACTTGGGTTGATGAGTTAATTATGCGGATAATGGACATAATAATGGTTTTTCCCGCAATTATTCTGGCCATCGCTTTGATGGGAGCCTTAGGCATCGGGAATATAAAAATTGGGCCATTGAATTTTCCGAACATTTTGAAAGTCATGGCCATAATCGGAATTGTATATATTCCTAGATTCGCAAGAGTTACTCGGGGAAGTTTTTTAACTGAAATTGAGAAAGATTATGTGCTTGCAGCAAGATCGGCTGGCGCGGGAGAAGCAAGGATTATTTTCAAGGAAATTCTAATAAACTGCTCTGCACCAATCATTGTCCAATCCTCGATACGAATCGCTACAGCTATCTTGACTGAAACTTCGCTCAGTTTTTTGGGTTTAGGAGTCCAGCCACCTCAAGCTAGTTGGGGTGGAATGTTAAGCGATGCCCGGGGATTTATAATTTCTGGTGAGTGGTGGATGATATTGTTTCCGGGCTTGGCACTGATACTGGCGCTATTAAGTTTTAATATTCTGGGGGATGGTTTAAGAGATGCTCTGGACCCTAAATCCGCACGGAAGCTCAAAAATTGAATGCTCCAAATGATATCTTATTAAATATTGAAGATCTGAAAGTCAATTTTAATACTGAGGAGGGAATCGTAAGAGCTGTTAACGGTGTTGATTTAGATATATACAAACGAGAATTTTTTGCTTTGGTTGGAGAATCAGGCTCAGGCAAAACCGTTACTGCTATGTCAATTTTAAGATTAATACAGTCGCCTCCTGGGGAGATAGTTAGCGGGAAGATATTTTTTCAGGAAAATGACTTACTAAAATTGAACGAAAATCATATGAAAACAATTAGAGGAAAAATGATTTCAATGATATTTCAAAACCCTATGAACTCCTTAAATCCCACATTGAAGATCGGCAAACAGTTAATGCGCGTCATGCGCGTCCATTCTGTAAATACCCAATATGAAAATGAAGATTTAGTCCATCAGCCTCATTCCAGAAATACAAAAACAGACTTCCGTAGCAGAAGCATCAAAATGCTTGAAATCGTAGGCATAGGCGATGCAAAAAGAAGAATAGATGAGTATCCTTATCAATTTAGTGGAGGAATGCAACAAAGAGTAATGATTGCAATGGCATTGGCATGTAATCCAATGCTTTTGATTGCTGATGAACCAACAACTGCCCTTGATGTAACAATCCAGGCGCAAATCCTATGGCTCCTGAGTGATCTTCAAAAAGATTTCAAGGCATCCATACTACTGATAACGCATGACTTGTCAATAGTCGCGCAGTTTTGTGATAGGTTAGCAATTATGTATGCAGGAAAAATAGTTGAAAGGGGACATGTATTAGAGGTCTTCAGCAAGCCGTTACATCCTTACACACAGGGACTCCTGAGAGTTTTGCCTAAGATGGGCCAGAAGGGGGAAAAATTTTTTGAAATTAAGGGTTTTCCACCAGATCTTATAGAAATTCAGGAAGGCTGTGCATTTCACCACAGATGCAATAAGAAAAAGGACTTATGCGAAAGGGAAAGTCCAAAAGAATTGGAAATCAGTTCAACTCACAAGGTTTCTTGTTTTTGTGCGGATGATTAAAATTGAAAATATTGTTAGAAGTAAATAACCTAAAAAAATATTTTCCTCTATACACTGGTGTTGTGTCGAAATTCAGGCGCAGAGTACCCCAATTGAGAGCCGTTGACGGCGTTAATTTTTCTATAAGGAAGAGTGAAATATTAGGCCTTGTGGGGGAATCTGGTTGTGGAAAATCAACCATTGGTAAACTGATACTGTTGTTATATAAACCCACAGATGGACAAATATTATTCGAAGGTAAGAATATTTGCAAGGTTTCTCAAAATGAGATAATGAATTTTCGAAGAAGTGCACAAATGATTTTTCAAGACGCCCAAACCTCGCTGAACAGAAGCAAAACCGTGGGGAAGATTATTGCCGACCCTTTAGAAATCCATAAAATTTATAACAGAAAAGAAATCAGAGAAAGGGTTAGTATGTTAATGGAACTTGTCGGACTGAGTCCAAAATATGTACACAGATACCCTCATGAGTTTAGCGGAGGACAAAAACAAAGAATTGGCATTGCTAGAGCTATCGCATTAAATCCTAAGTTCATCGTGGCAGATGAACCAGTGTCTTCCTTAGATGTTTCTGCGCAAGCTCAGATAATAAATCTATTAATTGACCTTCAAAATAAATATGATTTAACATATTTGTTCGTATCGCACGATCTTTCTTTGGTAAGTCAGATTTGTGATCGAGTCATTGTTATGTATCTTGGGAAATTTGTGGAAATTGGTAATGCAAAGGAACTTTTTCAGAATCCAGTTCATCCTTATACTCAATCTCTGATGCAAGCTGTCCCAGTACCCGATCCACGACGCAAGAAAGGCCGTTTGATAATAGAGGGAGAGATTTCTGCCCCGATGGGCTTGCAAACTGGCTGCAGTTTTCATTCAAGATGCAAATTCAAACAAGATACATGCATCAGAGAACAACCAGAAATAATGGAGGTTGAGGATCAGCATTTGGTAGCTTGTCACTTTATCAATTCTATATAGAAGAGGTGAAACCAAAGAAAGGAAAGGAAAAGAAAATGGAAGACTGGGAAATTATCAAAGGAGTGAATACCATTGTTAGAATTTGTGCAGGAGTTAAAGAAGGTGAAGAGGTCTTAATTGTTACTGATACCGGTATTCCTTCACATATCCCCGAGGCTTTAGCATTAATTTGTATTGAAATAGGCGCAGATGCACAGATTATCAAAATGACTCCCAGGAAGGTTGTAGGAAGTGAACCACCTAAGGTCGTCGCTGGAGCGATAGAAAATTCGGATGTTATTCTGGAAATTACCTCTGTATTTGTGCATCACAGCAACGCAAGAGCAATAGCCTGTGAAAGAGGTGCGAGATATCTGTATATTGGTGGTCTTGATAATAATCTTCTTAAAGGCCCTGGCGCACTTGACGCAGATTTCTTGGCAATAGCACCACTAGTTCAGAAATTTGCCAACATTATAACAGAAGGAGACGCTATCCACGTAACTACAGAATCTGGCACGGATTTCACAGCGTCGATTACAGGAAGGAACGGTCGTGCAATAACCGGTTTGGCTACAGAGCCAGGATCTTTTGGAGCGCCTCCTTGTATTGAAGCAGGTGTGATTCCAGTAGAAAATACTGGTAATGGTATAGTCATCGCCAGTGAATATGCTGTAGGGATTGGACTTCTCGAAGAACCTATTGTGGTTCATTTAGAAAGCGGTAGAGCAAAAAAAATCGAAGGTGGTAGAGAATCAAAAGAGCTCAGACAACTTTTAGATTCTGTGAAGAACCCAAATGCATACCATTTTGCGGAAATTGGTATAGGAATGAATCCTGAAGCGCTGATGATCGACAACGTACTCTCAGCAGAGGGTAAGAGTGGAACAGGGCATATTGCTCTGGGATCCACTCCAGGGGATAAAGGCGTTAAGAGAATCAATGGATCTATTCATATAGATTTGGTTTTTGACAAACCGAGCATTGAGATTGATGGTAATAGAGTTATTGACATGGGCAAAGTTATAATTTGAACCTTGGCATAGTGTGTGTGTGTGTAACCAACTCTCAAAGTTAATGTGCAAAAAGGAGGATTTATGAAAACAAGAGATTTGACAAGAAGAGAGACCCTTAAAATTTTTGGATTATTAGGAATTGGCGGCATCGTAAGCCCAACGATTTTCTCCGCTAGGCTTGCTTTTGGAGCAAGTAATAAACTAACGGTCGCGATTGCTGCCAAGCCCTGGAGCCTGGACCCCGTTATGGCAATTGATGTACAAACTCTACAGTTTGGTATAACTATGTATGATACTTTGTTGAAATATGATTTGGATCAACGTTTATTGCCGCATCTAGCTAAAAGCATGCCACAATCTCTTAATGAAAAGACATTAGTTTTCGAACTGCGTGATAATGTAAAATTTCATAATGGAAGGCCATTTACCGTCGATGATGTTAAGTATAACTTTGAATGGATAATGAATCCTGATAATAAGAGCCCTATTAGAAAAGATCTAGAGCCTATTGACAAGATTGAACCCCTGAGCAAGCATAAATTTAATATCATTTTGAAAAGGCCTTACGCTCCAATCCTGGAAAAATTAGCAACCCTATTTAAGATTGTTTCGAGGGAAGCTAGAGAAAAAATGGGTAAGGAGTTTGGTGTTAACCCTATAAATGGTGGAACAGGCCCGTATCGGTTTGTTGAATATAAGAAGGATAACTATATAAAAGTCGAAAAATTTGATGGTTATTTTATTGGAGGATATCCAAAGATCGATGAAATAATTTTTAGAATTATACCTGAAGATGCCACGAGAATCATAAATCTGCGGACTAACGCAGTTGATGTGATCTCTGATTTTCCTGCCAAAGATTATGAAAGGTTAAAAAAGACGAAGGGTGTTGTAGTCGGTACGGTTCCAGGGTTTGAAATTGAACACATTTATTTTAACAATAAAAATGAGCCGTTTAGCAATAAATATCTCAGACTTGCAGTCTCCCATGCAATCGATAGACAGGTTTTGATCGACCAAGTATTCTATGGGCTTGGGACGACTACTTTCGGAGGACCGATTAGCGCGGGAAGTCCTTTTTTTAATCCCCAGGTCAAAGAATTGATGTATTTTGATAAACAAAAATCTCGAGAATACCTGAAAATGGCAGGAAAGCCTAAAGGGTTCGAATTCACTTTGCTAATGACAGATGAAGAGCGGTTCAAAAACCAGGGTATTATTATTCAAAGTCAACTTAAAGATGTTGGGATAAAGGTGAATCTTAGTCCCATGGAAAAAACAGCATTTTTCGATAAGGTTAGAAGATTTAACTATGATGCTGGTCTCGAGGATTGGTTAAATTTATCAGTAGACAGGGATACTTATCTTTACTGGAATTATCACAGCGAGGGTGCATATAACTGGTGTGGATATACTAATTCTGAAATCGACCGGTTATTAGATGCATCTCGAGCCCAATATAACTTGAAAGAACGGAAGAAACTCTTTATGAAGATTCAGAGTATCCTAACTAAAGAGCAGCCTATGGTTTGGTTGAGTTATCGGAACAACCAAGAGGCATGGGGAGACTATGTTAAAAATTACAAGGTCCGTTCAGATAGTTTGATGGACTTAACGAAAGTATCAATTGAGGGAAAATGATTCATTGCTATAAAGGGTTTAATGACAGTTTAGATCTTCGTAAAATCTATAAGAGAATTAAGGATCTAAGTGACCGCGCTGAATAGATTTTATTTGGAATAATTAGCAAATCCGTTAACAAATGAAACAACGAGGAAAGCCCCAAAATAGATTGAGCTAATCAGAAGGGGCCTTCCTCATCCCTTAGCTGAGCGATAGTATGTAATTTTGTCATATTTTCCTTCTTCAGGCACGATACTTACAATTTGAATGCTTTTCAAATATTGAGGATCAGCCTATTAATGTTACGCTTCCAAGTTACGAGCACAATCCAAACTTTGTTCACAAATAAACTTAAATCTCAAGTTTCGCACCCCTGAAAGGGTGCAAAACCCTTTAAAGCTTCAGTTTTTAAATACGGTCAGTAAACAGTCAGTAAACTCATTCCAAAATCATAGTAACGAAATAAAAAAGCGGACACGATATTTGTCGTGCCCGCTTTTCATTTTTTTTAAGTAATATCCTAAGAAAAAGCAAATTAATTATGGCAACTGA
>SDBV01006838.1_pt1 | contig 15709 bp, 13 predicted proteins | sample 2277081 | NCBI WGS metagenome assembly SDBV01 (sample SAMN10402039, study PRJNA504765) | marine sediment metagenome | isolation source: marine sediment core GS10_PC15, 223 cmbsf | place: Arctic Ocean: Southern Knipovich Ridge | collected 2010
GACAGAAATCACATCTAATAGTATTATTATGCTATGATTCATTAAAAATAAAGTCGGAATATAGATTGTTGGAGATTAAAAATAAATTTAAAATTTAGTAATAACTTGTAAACTTAAGATATATATTATTTAAAGTAATAAAGTAATTTATTATTTTTATAAAAGGTGTTTTTTTCTATTTATATCCATTTTTACTTAGTGTTCTAAAATTATTTAAAATCCCTCCTTTTATATAATTTGGCTTTAAAAAAAAGAATTCTCGGAAAGTCCAGATATGTTCCGTAATACCCGCAGCCATCATTGATGTTCTTTCTATCCATTTCCTTTTCCATTTATCGTTTTTGACTCTCAATCCTTTATGAGGACGTATGAAATGATAATAGCCAAGAAAGAGATGCAATTGAGAATATAAATATTCTTTTTCCTTGGAAAATTGTAGGGTCTTGCGTTGAAACTGGCCATTCTGTTGACGCAGGGTTAAATTGTTCCGCTCGATAAGAGACGTATTTACGTAGTTACTCACCGGAGATTGTGTGAGTTTCGCTTTTACTTGATCATTTGTTCCAAAAATCATGTTGGTTTCAATTTTCTTTACCCATCCCTTCTCCCGATGTTTATGAACTTGGGCGTAAACTAATGACGGAGGTATCTCCTTGACGGGCTTTCTTGGGCGCCCTCTCTTTCCAGTTCTTGGAAATATTTTCTCAATCCCGTATTCTTCAAGAATGGCAGAAGTATAATGTTCTAACTCATCACTCGTGAAGTAGGGCATGTTATCAGGAGAACGATCGCGAACCGCATAGAGCAATTCCTTAGCCTTTGGAAGCTTTCTTTTTCCAACAGTAAATGCTACGACAACTTTATTTACTGGGTCAAACGCAATCCAAATCCATGCGTCTCCCAATTCTCCTTCAATGTATTCAAGTTCCGTTAAATTTTTTTGTTTTTTTTAATAAAACTCCACATCTCATCCAATTGACATTCTTTTAGAGGATACCTCTGGAGAAAGAGTTGAGAAACCTGCTCTGAGTGAGTTCCAAATCGCCGAATAATCTTTGTTACGGTATCTCGATGCACTTTACAAATACGAGCAGTCGCACGCGTGCCGTTTCCTTCGACAAGACATCGAATAATCGTAAGAATTTTTTCTTCAGGCAAATGAAAGCCAAAAAAGGGGGTTCCTTTTCGTTCGGAAAACGTTTTTTTACAACATTTACATCGGAAAAGGTTTTGAGACGGTTGAGCTCCATATCGATTTCTAAACGAGATATTTCCTTCTCCTATTTTTCCGTATTTTTTGCAATTTTCATTTGGACATGCCAATATTTTTGCTTTTTCGTCCATTGACTTTTTATAGTTAATTTTATCCTTTTCTTGCGGGAATCCTATTTCTGGTAGGTAAAAATTAATATAAAATCAAGTGATATGTAGATATATAAATAATTTTAGAACACTAAGCATTTTTAAATCCAAATTAAAATTATCTGAACTTAAACCTTTTGAAGTTATAAGCTCATAAAACTTAAATCAAGTTGTCTCCGATATTATAATTTGGATCCCAGGAATATCCCACAGCATCAATATACAGATCCTCATAATTTGATTGAAACCCACCTGTTTTTATTTCAAATTTATCTATTCTAGTTGGTCTTTCATTAAAAACCAAATTACCTGAGCTAATTCCGTCAATTATAAATTGAACATTGTAGCGATCCAAACCTAAGTATCCTCCACTTCCACATTCAAAATCAATTCTGACATGATGCCATTTATATAACTTTGGAGAATTGACATGAGGTACTTCTTTAATTTCTGACAAACTACCCATCATCCATTTATTTATTCCGAGATATAACCATAGTCCTAACGTATCATCCTTTGAAAGTCTGAAAGTTACATACTGATAAGGATTAGAGTGAAATATCCAAAATTCTATAGTACCACTAATCTGTGAAGAATTAAATTCTTGAAAAGTCGTTGTACTTAAAACATCACTATCATCATAAATTTGCATCACTTTATCATGACCAAAAAACTTTTCTTTGACAAGTACCTTGGAATTTGCTGTAGGTGTTGATGCATTCCAACCCATCGGTTCAGCTCCAATCTCATCATTATCAAAAGAAAATGTGCCAGCATATTTTTTTGACTCAAAATTTATATTATCTTTCAAATCTGGTGCATAATATACTGCAAGATTTTTATATTTATATACTCTTTTGTAAAAAATTTTTTCTATTAAGTAATTATTAATAAAATCCTGATCGGGTTTCGATAATCCAGGATGATAACCATCAACATAAAAAATTGCATATCGAATATTTTTCTCTTCTAAATCTTTAATTTGCTCTACATTTGATGATTTTTGATTAAAAATTGTTTTAAATAAGTAGTAAGAATTGTTTGAAAAAGCATAAATAGGGCGATAAATTGTATAATCATTCTCTGTAAGAATATTTGAACCCAGTACTACATTTTTTGTGATCCACCCAACAATTTGAGCTTCCTCATCTTCCATTTTATAATCTGTATTCAAATATATTCCTTTTATGATAATATTCGAATATGATGAGGTAATTAAAAAGGATACAATTGATAATTTTATTATAGATTTTAAATTTTTATTTTTAAAATTTAAATGAAAAATTTTAAAATTTAAATGAAAAATTTTAAAATTTTGTAAAATTGTTACTTTTTCTAATTCTTTTAAGAATTTTATTCCACCAATTGCTGTTAGAATACTAAAGGCTGGAATAGAAAATTCCCAGACTCTTCGAAAAAAAAAATAAGCATCTGTATAACTTTCAGTATCAATTTCATCAATTGTAAGAGAGGCTTGTGTGATTGGTATAAACGCGATAACGAACGTTATTATGATCCATGAGATAAGAAAATAAAATAAATTTTTATATTTTTTGAAACAAAAATAAGATAAATATATTCCTGCTATACCGATTATCCCTATATTTAAAAATATGTTATCTAAATACATACATATCGTATAGTACCAATAATTTTTATCTATAAAAATATACTTATAAACATAATATCGATAAATAATGTTATATATTTCTAAAAATATCAAAATAGTAAATATCGATAATAACGTAAAGAAAATATAATTCGTATTAATTTTAAATCTTAAAAGTTTCATTTCTTTTTTATAAAAATATTTGTAGTAAAAAAGATGAATAAACACGATTAAAATAAAAAATCCCCATAATGTTCCATATACAAATAAAAATACTTCAATCTCTTTAAGATTAATTTTAGAAAATACACGTAGATATTTAGCATGAATAAGATAGGAGAGAAAAAAATTTAATAATATATCAAAAATAGTAAATAAAATTAAAATCAGGAATAAAAATAATATAAAGAATTGAAAGTTTTTTTGTTTTTTTTTTTTATTATCAGAGAAAAAACAATATAAGAATATTAAATAAATACCTATAATAATTGGTATCATATATGTTAGAAAACTAATTATTAAAAACAAAGAGGTTAGTAGTATAAATTTAAATTCTTCAGTCCTGTATAATTTACTCTTTTTTGAATTATCATATGTCTCAATACTACTAAAAAATAATCCTAGAGAAAGATATAATAAAATATAAGCAAAAGTCTTGTAGTCAAAAAGAAATTGACTACGAAGTATATAATCTGGTATATTACCCCAGTTGGAGATAACTATGGAACCTACATTCTCAGGTAAATGGTAAAAAATTCCAGCAAATATTGATACTAATATTGTGGAAAGAACAGCGTACATTTCCTCATATTTATTTAAAATAGATTTCATAAAGAGGTACATAGAAGTTATTGATAAATAACAGAAAGGAGCTAAAAGTGCATTGGCATTAACATATGGAATCCCACTTAAACTTCCTAATCCAAAAATAACATAACCCCAAAATATCGGATATTCATGAGCTTTTCCAAAAGTTGTTGGACTTACATCAGGATTTCCAACAAAATTTGCAGAACCTACACCGATCCAAGCATCTCCAGGAATTAGGTATTCTACTGATATATGGATCCCTATAGCAATCAATGAAACTCCAAATGCAACTATTAAAATAATAAAGGTATATTTTGAAACATATGAAACTTCGGATTCCAAATTTATAGAATGATATCTTATTTTCTGAATAGCAAGATCAAAAGAAAATAATCCAAAAATTAAAAGAAATAAAATTAGTGTTATTAATTCCTTTATTAGTCCAATAGTATCAAGTATTAAAACAGATATTCCAATAAATATATAAGATAAAATTGGATATATTGTGATTTTTAAAAGAAAAAGTTCGACCTTAAACCGTTTATGAAGTGTAATTTTTGGTAAAATTATTTTATATAAACAAGCACCTGGAAGAAAAGAACATCCAATTATAAAAATTATAGCTCTAATCAAATTAATAGTTGGAATTTTATTCCAATCCATAACTGTTGTAGAAAATGTAATAGGAGGAATAATATAAGTGAGAGACATTATTATTATTAATATCAATTTAATTAAATTCTCCGATAAGGATTTAAATCCAAATAATTGATAATTCTCCCTATTAGGTCCTAACGTTATGAATAAAAAAAATCCGATAATTACAATAATAAAACCTAAAAATAAAACCCACGAAACTTTTTCTTGAAATTCATTAGGAATAAGATAAATCTCTATTAAATAGAACATGTAAATAATTATAAAAAGAAAAATAAAGAGGGAAATAAATAACCTTCGTAAAGCATACTTTAACAAATTTCATTCTCCAAAATATTTCTGCTTCAAAGATTTTAATGTAAATGTGTTGATATAAGTAATTTAAATAATTAAATAAATATTAAATATCAAATTTTCAAAATTATAAATTATAATCTAACTTATTTTTGAAAATATTTAACTTTTAAGGATTGATAAATAGCTTAAATTTCTTCTAAAGATTGACAAAAACAACTTAATTTACGAAACAAGATGTACCAATTAATAATTGATCATTCATTAGGAAAATTAACCTACCTTTCAATGATTTTCATTAATGAGATTAATCTAAATAATACATTAATATTTACAGATGATTTGATAAGTTAAGAATTTTATCAATTTTGAGATTCTCACTAATAATGGCATCGGTTAATCTGAAATTTTAATACATTTTTCTTATGTTTAAAATATCCATTTTTTTTTCCGAAGAGTGAATTAAAGATGAAGCACACTAGTTAAATTAATTACTTTTAAATTTGACCTCAAAATATAATAAGGGTTTAATAATATATTGTGTAATTTATAGTAGAAAAAATAATTCAAGTATAAATATAATAAATATTTGTTCTATATGAATGGTATTTTTGTTATTTCATTTGATTTTGAACTTTATTGGGGACTAAAGGATAAAAGAGCTTTAGAAAAATATAAAAAAAATATATTAGGTGTGTATTCTTTTATTCCTGCTATTTTAAAACTTTTTAAAACGTATAAAATCCATGCAACTTGGGCAACAATCGGATTTTTATTTTATGAATCCCGAGATCAACTTATTAATGATTTACCAAAAAAAAAACCTAATTATCTTATAAAAAAACATAATCCATACAATTATGTTCATAAAATTGGCCTAAATGAGAAAGAAGATCCTTACCATTATGCACCTTCATTGATAAACTTAATTAAATCTTACCCTAATCAAGAAATTGGAACACATACGTTTTCTCACTATTATTGTTTAGAGAAAGGGCAAAATATTGAAACTTTTAAAGATGACTTAAAAGCTTCTATGAAAATAGCTAAAAGATATAATATAATATTCGAAAGTCTAGTTTTTCCAAGAAATCAATATAATCCTAAATATTTGATTGTATGTAGAAAAAATGGAATCAATGCGATTAGATGTAATCGATCAACATGGATATATAGAGCAAGAAAAGATAATAAATACTCTTTAATAATTAAAATTTTGCAATATTTAGATAGTATTTTTAATATAACAGGACATAATACATATTCTGCTAATGATATATTACGGTTTTTTCCTTTTAGAATTTATGCGAGCAGATTTATTTTTTGTTATTTAAGAAGATTTAAAATAGTAGAACCCTTACTGCTTAAAAGAATTTTATCTGATTTAACTTATGCTGCTAAAAAAGGAGAGATTTATCACCTATGGGGGCATCCACATAATTTTGGAGTAAATATTGATAAAAATTTAAAATTTATAAAGAAAATCTTAAATCACTACATTTTTCTTAAAAAAAAATATGGTATTGAAAGTCTTAATATGAAAGAACTTGCCCATAAACTAAAAAAAAGAACTATTAGTGAAAAAAATATTAATAGTGTAAAAATGTATGAATAACATATTTTTCAATTAAAATAACTTTAAACAGAATTAAAAATTTTAACATATAAATTAATAGTGTAAAAATGTATGAATAACATATTTTTCAATTAAAATAACTATTAAACAGAATTAAAAATTTTAACATATAAATTTAAATTTAAATCATTTGTGAAAACAAAACAATTCCGTATGATTATGAAAATATTTTTAAATAGAAATTATTAATAAAGAGGATTTTACCTATATGAAAAATTGGAGAATAAGAAGATATAAGCCTGGTGATGAAACGCAAATTATTTTACTCTTTCAAGATGTATTTGGGAAAAAAATGGGAAAAACAGAGAGTATTAAACACTGGAAATGGGAATATAGGGATAATCCAAATGATCGATTAGAGATTCTTCTAGCCGTTGATGAGAACAAAATAGTTGGACATTATGCTGTTATTCCAGTAAGAATGAAAATTGGAAGTAAAGAATATTTGACATCATTATCATTAGATACTATGACTCGTAGAAACTATAGAGGACAGGGTATGTTTCCTACCTTAGCCACTAAATTATATGATATGCTTGGAAAAAGTGGAATTCCAATCACGTATGGTTTTCCTAATCCTTTTTCGATTCATGGTTTTATCAAAAAATTGAATTGGTTTGAGATTTCTGATCTTCCAATTTATACTCGTCCAATGGATTTTATCCTCTTATTTAATCGTTATTTAAAAATTAAATTTTTGTCAAAAATTTTTGGAAGCATTATAAATACTTTTTATAACTTCTTTTTGAAAAAAAAAAAAATGCCTAATAATATTAAAATAGAAGAAATAAATAAATTCGATAAAGAATTTGATGATTTATGGGAACTGAATAAAAATAAGATAACTGTGGGAATTATTCGTGACAGTAAGTATTTAAATTGGAGATATTTTCAGAGACCTGAAGGAAAATATGTTGTCTTTGCTATAAGAAATTATAACAAATTAAAAGGATATATTGTCCTAAACATAGAAGAAAGATTTAATTTGAAAATTGGATTAGTAATGGACATTCTAGCAGACTCATTATGTATGGATTATCACAATTACCTAATCAACCATTCTATGTTATATTTTAAGGATAGAAAAGTAACAATAGTAAGTGCTATAATGTTTCCACATTGTGTATTTTATAAGTCGCTAAAGAGAAATTTGTTTATGAAAATGTTCAAAATTTTCTTTCCTTATGAAATGTATTTTGGCGCAAGAATAAATAATGATGATGTTAATGTTCATTTAATTAAAGATCCATACAATTGGTATCTTACTTGGGGAGATACAGATGTATAATTTTAACAATTTTGGTTATGCTAACTCCTCAATTCTGCTACAATAAAGGATTAGGGAGTATATTTATTTCTCATTTTAATAACATGTATAATTTCGAATAAAAAAATTGAAAAAATAGCGGTTATAGATAAAATCAAAAACCAATCGATTGTAATAAGAGGCTCATTAACCAACTCATACTCATAAATAACTCTTTCATCATTAGTATATAATATTTTTTTTTGTAAATACCCCTCTGATGTGAATATATGTAATTCCTTGACTATTTTTCCTTGTTTTACCTCATACTCGATATATGTCATATTTTTATGAATATCATATCCTTCAGACCAATTAATTGAGTCTAAATAATCTTCTGCAGGAGTAGTAATAAAATATGGTGGAATTAATAAAGCGATATCATCAAATAATACACCTAAATCATTGGGATCTGAATAAATCGATAAAGATTGATAAACTTCATCAGGATCTCCTCTATAATTTCTCCAATCTATATCCGTTATCCATCCCCATTCTTCAACATCAATTTTCCAACCAATACATAAGTTTTTGTCATATTTAGATGTGAGATTGTTAGATTCTAATATTTTTATAATTCTATAATATTTATATGCGCCCACCTCAGCGGAATAACCAAAAATATCAACAATATTTTTATCTAGATATTCATCAGCTAAATCTTCGTCAAAAGATATAATTTTATATGTAAAATCGGAGTTCTCTTCAATAATAAAATTATATCTCTTTGCGTTTGTTAATGTACTTAAGGCAAAAAAGTTCAATAAAATAATTCCAAATAAAAAATATTTTCTGAGCATTTTTCTATATTAATTTTTAAAACATCAATTAATTTTTAGAATACCTTATTTTTTTTGACTCATCTTTTTTCAATGTTTCTCTTTAATGGTAAATCTTTTTACTTTTATTGAAGTAAGTATTTTAATATCAATAAAACTATTTCAAAACTTTAATTACATAAAAAACTAAGCCCATTCTACTCATTAGAAGTGTTATTTTCCATTTAATCGGAATGTCTTTCCTAGCTTTATAATTTTCAATCAAAATTTTTAAATCATATATCTCCTTAAATTGATTAATTATTTCTTTAATTTTTTTCCTATTTAAAAATGAAACTATTACTGTTCCAGTAAAAAATAATTTCAATTTTATATTATATCGATTTGCTAGCTTGGAAAATAAATAAATTAACCAGGCAAATATTTTAACTGGATTGACCATTTCAATGAAAACAATATAACCTCCTCCTTTTGTAATTCTAAAAATTTCATTTAAAGCAAATTTTTGAATTAGTAATGTTTTTTTTATATTGTTAGATACTAAATGATGTAATAATTCCCTAAAAATGACTATATCAAAGTAATTATTATCAATTTTATTATCCAATATAGATCGATTAATAAAGTTAATATTCTTACAAATTAATTTATCTCTGTAATATTCTTCTATTTCCATAATATATGCATCTAACTTATATTTGGTGCTTATTAAAATCTTATTTAAGAGTGCCCCTCTCCCACCCCCAATATCACATAATTTTAGATCATCTTTATTAATTAAATTTAATATTTCTTGAATTATGTTAAAATATTTAATTTTCTCATATCTGATAAATCTTTCAGGTTCTAAGATTTTTTTATGATTTAATTGTAATTTCTTAATCTTTTCTTTATTATAATTTGTCAAAATCATTCACTAAGTGTAGTGTTTGTAATGTATTTAATTTTCTTATTTTAAAGTCTTTTCAATAACTTCAATTTTTAGACAATGTTCCTAATTTTAAACATATAATTCAATATTATAAAGATATACTAGAATTCAATATTATTACGATGAACTAGTACCACCTCCTATAATACTTTTATTTTTTGAAATAATATTTTTGATTAAATTTGTCAATTTTAAATCAAGTGAAATCAAGCACTTTTCTAACCCATGTTTGAAAATCTTTCTCGTCCAACGAGAAAGATTATGCAAATATTTGATACAAGCAAAGATAGTTTGACTTATGCTTCACATGAATTTAATTCCCCTCAAAAAAACGGCACTATAGAATTTTGGGTGTTTCATCCGAATGATTCATTCTACATCAGATTAAAAAGCAATAGTGAAGTAGGTCCCTCTTTAATAATCAAAAACAATTTTGATGTATTTGATTGGCATCATATTAGAATCGATTTTGAATGTAGTGAAGGTATGTATTGTGGTTTGGAATCAAATGAATATCGATTGACTATTGATGGAATTAGCTTAGGTGATTTTTATTATTATGAGCCAACATCCAATATTCAAAAATTTGAAATAATAACAAATAAAGGAAGGGCCTCATTTAGGTTTTTTTATATAGATGCTGTAGGATATTCTTGGGATCCTAATTATGATATAGGAGATAATTTAAATTAATACCTTCAATTACGTAGATTATGAGAAATCAATTCATACTATTTTTAAAATCTTAATATTAAAGAGAAAAATTAGGAGTAACTTGTTTTCTTATGAAATGTTCTTAGATATTCAATAAATTTCTTACTTATTTTATCAAGACTATAATTATTTCTAATAAAATCCTGGTTATATTTTCCCATTTTCTCTCTCAACAACTGATCTTGAATTAATTTCATAATATAAGATTTCATTGCATTTTTATCTCCTGGTTGAAATAAAAATCCATTTAAACCATTTGTTATAATATCTGAATTGGATCCTATATTAGTTGTTATAATTGGTAATCCACTAGCACATGCTTCCATAATTGCTGGTGATAATCCTTCGCTATATGAGGGATGAATGAAAATATTACTAATTTTTAATAATTTGGGAATGTCATCTCTATAACCAAGAATTTTGATATTTTTTATTTGCTTGATTTCTTTCTTTAGCTTATCTTCTAGGGGGCCAGAACCTGCAATAAGAAAAACAACATTCCTATTTTCTCTTACTATAACCTTCGCAACATTTATTAAATCCATAATACCTTTCAATTTTACTAAACGACTTGCAAAAGTAATAATAATATCTGATTTTTTTATGTTTAATTCATTTTTCAAATATTCGGCGTTATCAACATTATTAAATTCTAAAAAATCAATACCATCCCCTATAACTTTAACTTTTTCTATAGGAGTGCCAAGTCTGAGAGGTCTATATCTCATCCTCGAAGATTGTACTAAAACTATATCAGAAATTTTTAATACTATTCGTGAGAATATTAAATCGTAAATCTTTGCGATTATATCTAAAAAGTAATTATTCGTTGTTGTACTTTCTCCTACAATCCTACAAAAAAAAGTATAACCTCCTATTTTTGAGGCTATTGCTGCTGAAAAACAAGAAAAAAATTGAAGTCCATAACCGATAATAATATCACAATTTTCTTTTTTGCACACTTTTAATATTTTTATAAATTGTAAAAAATCTATAATATAAGGAATATTTGGAAAATAAAGGGTGGGTTTAAACCTATAAATTCTTAATTTCCTCTTTATTATCTCAAAATTTTTTGCTCCTGCTAATTTTGATGAAATTATGATAATATTTTCATATTTTGATAAATGATTTACAAGTCGAATTAAACTATATCTAGGTAAAAGAGACGTATAACTTTCATTAAAAGCATGGGTAACAATTATGATATTCATATTTAATATTTGTTCTATTTAGGTATTTCTTTAATTAACCACTTTAAATATTTTTGAAACCAAAAGAATAAAATGATTTCTCTATTAAATTATTTAATATTGAGAAGATAAATTTTAATTATAAACTAAAATTAGACAGTATTTAATGAAACTCTTGGAAACTAATTTTAATTTTTTTATAAGCTATTTTAATTTGATTTCACATTCTTTATTTATATATATACTCAGTATCTAAGGAAGTATTTTTTTTCTAATATTTGATTCTTTTTTCTAAGCCGACAGTATTCTCACCTTAATGAGTATTGATGCGTAATTTTTTTTATGCCTCAAGAAAGAGCTCTTTCAAGGCATCTTTATTATCTTGGAGATCTAAATATCTGGTATTATCGTATTTCGACTTCCATCGTCGACCCATCCGATTTAAGTCGCTAAATCTTGTCTCTATAAACCATCGTTTTTTATAAAAACGCGAAGTGCGGGACGCCCAAGAGCTTGATTGACCCCTCAGTTTTTGGGTCGTCATTATTATTATCAAATAGACATTTTGAAAGAATTGAAAATTTTTTCCTGGAGCGCTTGATAGAGTGTATTTTCTTACTCTTTTCCCAGTACCGTTTAAATATTCTTCGATTATTTTTGTAATCTTTTTGTATGCTTTGGCAGGGATTAATACATTTCCTTTCAGCCCGTTTATTTCATGTAAAAGTTCTGCATTATAAAATTCTCTATCTATCATTACATAGTTCAAACACAAATAACATGTTAATCATCAAATTTCCCAAGATCCGCAAGCATTATTGGAAGAAATTGGTTAATCTTCAGCGAAAGCTGCGTGAATCCCAATTTTCCAGCGTCCAAATTAGTTACGAGGATAAAGGAAGATAAATCTTTCTTTTTTACGATATTAATTAATTTTATCGGTTAAGTTACCCTTCCCTCAAAGGTTTTTTGCTAACGAAGCCGCGATGTTAAGATTTAAAAAGTTTTAAATATTTTTGACACGAAAAATCTCTCTCTCCAAATCATTCATTTTTCATTTCAAAATTTCTAAAAAACCAATCAAAGGTATCTTTTAATCCAATTCTCAAATTATATCTCGGGGAGAAGCTTAGTAAATTTTTAGATTTAGTAATATCTGTATAATTTTTATAGATTTCACCTAATCTTTGTTTCCGATAGATAATTTTAGGGAATTTAAGATTATAATCTTTTGAAACATTTTCTAAAAGGTTTACTAAAATATTTATTTTCGTTTCAATTCCAGTACCTAATTGAATTAATTCAAAATTATTTATATTCGCAATCAATGATAGATATATGCCCAAACATATGTCTTTTACATGAATGAAATCCCTTGTTTGATTCCCATTACCATATAATTCAATAGCATCACCTTTAATAATTTTCTTTATAAATTTAGCAATAACACTTCCTTTATAGTATGAGTTAGGGCCATATACATTAGAAAATCTCAAAGCTATGCATTTTAGATTATAAGAATTAGAATAGGCAGAGCAATATGCTTCTCCAGCTAGTTTACTAGCACCATATGGCGACATTGGTCTTGGTACCTTTAACTCATTCACTGGCATCTTTTGATCTCCTACTGCTGCAGCAGATGATGCATGAATGAATCTTTCAACATTGTTACTAACACTTGCTTCTAATAAATTAAGAATCCCTTGGATGTTAATTTTCTCATCGCAAAAAGGGTTTTCTATAGATGCAATAACATTTGTTTGAGCTGCTAGATTTACCAAATAATCGCAATTTTCGACACATTTTGCAACATCTATTTTATTAGTAATATCCCCTTTAAAAAAACTTATGCGATCATTGTTTTTAACAATTTTTTGAATCTCTTTTATACACCCGGTACTTAGGTTATCCATAATTTTAATATCCCAATCTGTTTTATCTATTAAAAGTTCAGTAAGATTTGATCCAATAAACCCACAGCCCCCAGTTATTAATATTATTGTTATTTAAAAGCACCTTCAATTATTTTTATCAAGTCATTTTTTGATAATGCGCCCACTTAAGAGTTTGTTATTTTTTTTGGTCATATTAGAACCTTTTCAATCATTTTAATAAGCTCATTTTTCGATAAAGCACCAACTTGCTTTTGGATAATCTTACCATATTTAAATGTTGTAAATGTTGGAACGCCAGTTAATTTCAGCAATTTAGGTGTTTTACTATTTCTGTCTATATTTAATTTAGCAATCTTAATTTTATCTTTATATTCTTCTTTTAATTCATTTAAAATGTAATCCATCATTTGACAAGGAACACACCAAGATGCCCAAAATTCTACTAAAACAGGCTGTTCTGAATGTATGATTTCCTCTTCAAAATTTTTGTCATAAACATTCATTTTAAGTATCAAGTATTGGTTTATGTCCTTTAATTTTTTTAGTACCTGGATCATATATTTCTAATTTTCTCATCTCACGCTTTTCTCCTTGCCATGTGGTAACTGGCATAATCGTATGTTTTTTCATCTCTATTCTATTTTTAACCTCATCTTCTAATAAAACTCTAAACATCCTTTCTATTTCTTCTTCCAATTCAATTTGTGGTGTAAATCCAAAAACTTTTGGAAGTCTTTTTGACACAACTTCGAATGGATGTGTATCGGCTTCAACCCTTGGGTTTTCCAATCTTTGAATTTTCACATCAATTCCAAATTTTTCTTTTCCTACTTTGGCAACAGATTCTGCTAGATCGCTTAATTTATGCAAACCAGAAACCTGATTTACTACATCATATTGTCCTGGTTCTGGGGGGGAAATAATTAATCTAATTATACATTGCATAGCATCATTTAAAGCAATAAATCCTCTAATTTGCTCTCCTTTACCATAAATCGTTAAGGGGATTCCAATAACTGCCTGAGATACAAATCTATTAATTACTGTTCCAAACCATTCATCAATATCAAATCGAGTTCTTAGACGTTTGTCCTTTTCTAATTCCTCGGTATATACACCAAAAATGACACCTTGCATAACATCATAAGATCTAAGCCACCAATACTTACAAGCTTCTAAAATATTAAATGTATCTTGTACTTTACTAACATGATAGAAACTTGCGGGATCTCTTGGGGTTGTTTCACCTCCTAAGCTCCAATCTCTTCCATCCCAATTAATAACTGCGTCAGCAGGAAACAAACCTTCGAACAAAGGCCTTCCAGTTAAAGGTGTCCCATATTCTCCCATAGTTCCTAATTTAATTAAACTGGATTCAGGGACTACATCTTTTATTATCCATAATAACTTCAATGTTGCTAAAACATTATTATATTGCACTCCAACAGCATGATTCATATCTACCATACTATAAGGAGCACTAGGAATTTCAGCATAATGCACAATAGCCTCTGGTGTCGTTTCCTCAAAAAATTCTCTCACTTTCGCAGCATCGTTTAAATCTATTTTTCGAAAGTTGATATTCTTACCAAATGTTTCTTTAACAATTTGTAATCGGTTTGTCATTCTTTTTATAGGAATGACCGTATGAGCTCCCTTTTCCATAACACAATCTCGACGCGTATAATTATCAAGACCACTTACTTGAAATCCAAGATTGAGCAATTTTAAAGCTAAAGTCCAACCTAGATATCCATCAATTCCTAGAATCATTACTTTCATATTTTTTAAAATATACCCATATTCAGTAGGTTCCCATTGAGGACATTGCTCAAGTGTTATATTTGGCTCGAAATAACCTATTTCAGTCCTTCTTCTACATTCTATCATTATTTCCTCTTCTTCAATAACTTCCCCTATTGCGTTGCGCGCCTGACCGCATGCTCTAAAATCAACATTACCCATTAATTTAGATGCTGGACAATTCCAACAAGTCTTATTAGCATTATAATATTTTACCAATTTCCTAAATCACCTTAATAAACTAACAACATCTTCTACTTTTGGCTCTTTTATATCAATATCTTTATTTATAAATAGAAAAGCATTTTCATTGTGCTTTCCTGAAAATAAATTTTCAGTTTCAAATAAAAATTCTTTCCCGATTGCACCCTTAAGATTAAATCCTTCGTTTTCAATTAACACTAAGTCAGGAGCATTACTCACCATTTTTCCTGAATAAATTTCCTCCTTTTTATGAACCTTTTTTATAACTTTTTGATTTTTAAATTTTAAATCATAAAATACAGTTATTAATTCTTCAATAATTTCTTTTTCATCTCTTTTTTTTACTTCTCCATTTGGATATTTTCCAAATTTATTTAAATACACTCTACCAGGGTCTAAAACGAATGCTTTTGAATCTTTCATTATTCTATTATATTTTTTGAAATTTTCCGATAAATTAAGATATTTATTTTGTTCTAAATAAGTGTTTAAATACACATTTTTTTTTATTTTCTC
>SDBV01006839.1_pt1 | contig 15708 bp, 9 predicted proteins | sample 2277081 | NCBI WGS metagenome assembly SDBV01 (sample SAMN10402039, study PRJNA504765) | marine sediment metagenome | isolation source: marine sediment core GS10_PC15, 223 cmbsf | place: Arctic Ocean: Southern Knipovich Ridge | collected 2010
TACACATACCGAAACAGTAGAACATAAGTTAGCATCTGTAACTGAAACGCAATAAGTGCCTGGACAAAGATTGCTTAAATCTTCAGTGTCTTGCCCCGAATCCCATATATAAGTATAGGGAGCAGTTTCGCCAGTAACTATTAAGTCAGCTGTTCCATTACAATCTCCATTACATAATACATCAGTACCTACTATATTTGCAGTTAATATATTTGGCTCTGTAATTGTTACGCATAAAGTACCAGTACATAAATTAACATCTGTGACTGTTACGCAATATATACCTGCACAAAGATTGATTAAATCTTCTATTGCTTCTCCTGAACTCCATAAATAAGAATAAGTTGGGATTCCACCTGTTACTGTAACAGATGCAGAGCCATCACAAGAACCATTACAGGTTGCATTATTTGATGTAATTGTTAATTGTAGTATATCTTCAATTATTGTTATATCTTCTGTAATACAACAACCATTAATATCTGTTACTGTTACGGAATATGTTCCAGCTGATAAATCTTCTACAGTTTGTGTAATTTGAATTTCTCCATTTATATCCCATTCATAAAAATAAGGTGGTGTTCCATCTGGATTTGCAGTTGCACTGCCATCATTTCCATAACAGGTTTCATTTGTAATATTAAATGTAACAGTAATAGGATTTGTAACTGTTATTGTTATTTCATTTGTTGTAGTACAAATAACTGGATCGGGATATGCTATTGTTGTTGGATTATCCGGAAATATCCTGTTTAATTCATAAATTGTTGTTTGATTTAAACAGATTAACTCCAATTGATCTGATGTTCCAATTATATCAGTGCTACCTTGTTCTGTCCATTCATATTCAATATTTGATACAGTGCAGATATCTCCCCCAATTAATAAATCACCACAAGCTATTGTTTGATCAAAATTATCTGAGAAATTATCTTCTATCAATTCAAAATCATCCGCATGTAACCTTGCTGTCTCATTATCCAGATTCTGCTCAGGATATATCCATAACCAGTCATAAGCAATACCATCATCCGGGGTATGAAAACAAACAACTACTTGTTGCCATTGATCATCTTGAATATTAGTTTCTTGTAGAATTTCAAAATTAATTGGTGGGACAACTGGAATCTCTGATACCCAAGCTGGTGCTGGTATACCAGGTGAGTTAGTTGATTGTATTAAATATATATGAATATTATCTAATATAATAGTAGAAAGAATAGGGTCTCTTCTTCTAAAATATGAGAATATATAATCAGTATTAGGTTGAACATTAACCCAAGTAATAATGCCCTCACCTTTATTATCATCTGTATTATCTGCCCACATTACAGCATAGGGATTACTTGCTGTAAATCCTCCAATATTAGGTGTATAATGTGATGCCAACCAATTATTAACAACGGATGGATTACCTAAACCACCAAAAGGATCCCAAGATAAATCAGATACATCTGAAAGATCTGAAAAATCAGGGTTACAAATCTGGTTACAATTTTCTGGAGTTGCACAAGTTTCTTCACCACAAGGATTTACTAATATTCTAATGCAAGTTATATTTCCTCTTATATAATTAGATGCTGGTCCAACAGGTATATATGTTAAAGTTACTATGCCTATATCAGAAGGGGTAAATAAAAAATTTGTTCCACTAGTATTTGATATACTGCCTGTTCCACATTTAATCTCTAAGCATTCAAAAATTTCAGTATTTATATCATTAATTAATGGATTTATTGTAATAGTGCTACATGTTTCAACAATATATTGTTCATTAGTACATGTATGTTCATAACCATCATTAACCCCGGCAACAATTTCACCACAGGAAGGTAAGTCGGTTACATGAAAGTCTAAAGTTCCATCACCAAAATTGCCAGAAGTTTCATATCCAAGGTCACATAAAGCTCTAACTTCTTCGGGTGTTGGTACTTTATGATGTTCTTCATTTCCTATTCCAGGGTGCATAACATAATTATCAGTGGGAATGCCTCCACAATCAGTAAAAAAGTGACTTAAACTTGAACCTGGTATGTAGTTAGGTGCAGGAGCATATACAGGTTGTGGAGAAGTAGTGTTATTTCCATCAAAAACTACATTTTCACATCCGGAAGTAATAGCATCAGGTGTAAGAAAATTAAAATGTGCATCATAACAACCATCCCAAAATATAAAATTATCTGCATCACTAAACAGGTATGTATCAAACCTTGAATAATGGTCAGCGATACCTGGTAATACGCTGAATCCATTAGCTCCAATTAATGATGCAAAACCAAGAGTATGAATTGCTTCATGTAACATTACTGAGTAAATATCATATTCTGTTAATGAAGGAATTCCTTCTAATACATAATTCCATGTGGCTCCATATACCGAAATATCAAAAGGCACATAAATATATCCATCAAATACATCAGGGTCATTAACACCTCCATTAATAGCTTTCCATACATCACAATCAATTATTCCTGTAACATCATTAGGGCAACATATATGATAATATGGAGAGGCAGATGCTAATGCTGGTGTATCAACAACAATAGAATTCACCTGTATATAAACTGTTGGATCTGTTAAATTACATTTAGAGTTTTTTATTAATACAGATAAATCAGTATATACCTGGCATATAGCATCCATCATTAGTTGACCCTCAGGGGGAATATTAAACTCAGCTCCTACAAAAGTTAATTCAAATATTCCTGCCTGACAGGTATTAATTTGTTTTTGCCCTGATGGAATTCTTTTAATATCATCATAAGTATATATATTTCCAAATCTATCAAATATAAATGCAGCAGTATCCTGCATTAATGTATCAATTTTTCCAATGTCAATATGACGTTGTACAATAATATCAATAGTATCAGTATCAGAATTATTATTTGCATCTGTAACTGTTACAATATATGTAGTATTTTGTGTTGGTGTGGCTAATGGGTTAGAAATATTAGCATTGTCCAATCCGGTGGTAGGAGACCAACTATAAGAGTATGGAGGTAAACCTCCACTTGCTGTGGGACTACCACCAATTTCAATACTTTCTCCTATTATAATTGTTTTATCTTCACCTGCATCAGCGGTCAGAGTCGGGCACGTTAATTTATATTGTAAATAATAGGTGCCATAAGCAGAACTGTTGTAACCGGTCAATTGTAAATAATAAGTGCCGGAAGCCGTACAAGACCAGCCATTAATAAAGGATTCATTGTGAGTGCATGCACCACCATCATCATTGTATGCCGAAACTGTGCAACTACCATCAGTACCATAAATCTTAATATATGTATCCCAACTGGTACTAGTTCCGCAACCAAGGTCGGTGCTGCAGGTGCTGAAATAATAGGTAATACCTGCCGTTGCATTAAACGAGTAATAATCCGCTCCGCCTTGTACTATTGAATGGGAACCTGATGTCTGGCAGCTATTGGTCGGAGTAATAGAATAATCAGCAGAAGAACCCGCATATTTCGGATATGGAATAAGATTTCTCGTTGCCGAGTTGGTATTACCGCAACTGTTCGTCGCTTTTACGTACCATTGTGTGGTAAAGCCGCACCAGGAAGCGCTGTTGTATTCGCTTAACTGTAAATCAATGTGCCTGTTTGTATCGCAATCCCAGTCAAGCCATGATGCTCCGTTCCATATATAGAAAGTATAGGTAAAGGGAGCCGAACCGCTGGATGGGGCATTCCAGGTGAAATGAATGGTTTTACCGGGTTGGACATTTGCATCGGCGGCAGGTGAGACCAATTCAGGTGAGCCCGGAGAGGCGCAATATTCATATTGCAAATAATATGTTCCATAAGCCGAACTGTTATAGCCGGTAATTTGTAAATAGTATGTACCGGATGAACTGCATGACCAGCCGTCAATAAATGAACCGCTACTGCATGCACCGCCATCATCGTCATAAGATGAAACTGTGCAACTGCCATTTGTGCCGTAAATCTTAAGATAGGTATCCCAGCCAGTATTTGTTCCACAACCGAGGTCAGTACTGCATGTGCTGAAATAATAAATATTTCCTGCTGTTGCAGTAAAAGAATAATAATCTGCACCGCCCTGTACTATTGAATGTGCACCTGAAGTCTGGCAGCTTGTCGCTGGAGTTATTGCATAATCAGCAGTTGAGCCAGAATATTTCGGATATGGAATAAGGTTTCTTGTCGCTGAATTCGTATTACCGCAACTGTTCGTGGCTTTTACATACCACTGTGCATTAGTGCCGCACCATGAACTGCTGTTATATTCGCTTAACTGTAAATCAAAATATGTATTTGAACCGGCGCTCCAGTTTTGCCAGGATGAGCCATTATAAAAATAGAAAGTATAGGTAAAGGGGGTAGTGCCGCTTGTAGGTGCATCCCACGTAAAATGCGTTGTTTTACCGGGTTGTACATTGGCATTGTTAGCAGGAGAAACGAGGTTTGGTGTGCCAGGTGCTGTACAGGGGGTAGTATATGTTACAGTTTCTGTCCATGTGGAATTTTGTACGTACAAATATGTTGTATTACATGAACCGCTCGGGTAATCGCGTGAAACTTTTAATGTGAAAGGAACTGTTCCTGACGGATAAGTTCCATTGGCGATTGTTGAATTGCTTGTGCCTGTTACATTGCAGGTACCAGGGTTGTTGTCATTGCAATACCAGTAACCATCAAGATTACTACCTGACTGAAATCCAATCCATCCGTCGGACCTCCAGCTTGGCGAAACTGCTATATATGTGCATTGCGAATTAGTAGCTGTTACTGTGCTTCCGTTAGGAATAGTAACATTCATGTTGACGTTGTTAAATGTGGGATAATAGCATGAAGATATATTTCCTGATGCATAAGTGTTGCTTGCAGTGGGGTCAATAGTAACCGGATAAGTACGATTACCATCTAAAAGCCAGTTTAACGGGATGAGTACAGAAACTACATATTTATTTCCTGTTTTATGAATTCTGTATATACCAGAAATAAAATTATCTCTATTTGAACTCTTGGTTACAGATTGGTCAGCACTCAATTTTTTTATTGAACTGCAAGGGGTATTTTCTTTTAATTTATTTGATGAATTGTCATAATAAACGGGCATATGAAAACGACCTACTTCCTGACCTGAAGAATTAAGAATTAATAAGTCGCCCTGTATGCCTGCATCCGTTTCTATGCCTTCATCTGAACTGATTATTTGCCATCCTTCCGGTAAATCAATTTTATCTTCAAAAGCAAGATAACCGTCACTTATACCGGTGTTTGGCATAGTGTTCAGAATATAATCTGTTTTTGCAAACCAATAATCAACCTGCTGCTGCCTGTCAATACCATTCCAGAAATTTTTTATCAAAATTTCTTTTTCCTTTACATTGTTACTTTTGCTCTTATTTGCAGATGTCCTGTCAATTTCATTGAAATTGTTATCCATAATAACAAGCTCGACATGAGCCCCGAAACTGATATATTGATTTTTTTCCAGCGCCATCATTGTTTTTCCGTTACTCAAATCAATTGATATCGGTAAGTCTGTACTTGAAATTTCATAGATATCTGAATTTTTCTCATTCTGAGACAACTTTCCATCAATGGATAGCCATTGCCCCTTTTCATCCTTATAATGGAAACGACCATTCGTCTGAACTTTGGTAAATGAACCGTCAGGATTCAGAAATGTTCGTGAATTAGCTTCTCTCGATTCGGTTAATTCTACGCTTCCGGGTGTGTTTTCAAGCTTTACTGATCCGGTTTCCGGATGGTAATAATTTGAAGCGTTAATATTTTTAAGTTGCTTTACGTTTGATTGCTCGCCCTGGATTTTTTTAGAGTTTTTATACGTTGTATCCTTTACCGTATTATTTTTAGCTTTAATATCCGCAACCCACGTACTTACATTATTAAGTGATTTTACATTTGTTTGTTCACTCTTCGTAAAATTTTGAGCTTTTATTTCCGTAACCCACAATAAGAAGGTCAGCAAGGAAAGAACAAAAGCGAAAAATGAAAATGCTGATTTTTTTGTAGTGAAAATAGATTTTTTCATAATTTTAAAAATTTATAAATATAGATTTTAGATTTAATTTAATACAAATATATAAATAATTTTAATAAAAAAATAATTTGGTGTTTTTTTTTATTTATTTTTAAAAAATTTACATACCTCTCTATCCTTGTTTTATATAAAAAGATTAGAAACTGTTTAATAATCCATAGATATAAGGGTTTTATAAAATTTGAATTGTTTTTATTAAAATCATTTTTAACTTTTGTTTCTGAAATTATTGTTTCTGTTTCTATTGCTATACCTTTTAATAAAGTTGATGTATTATGCAATAAAGACATTTTTCAATTTTTATTATAATCTTTGAATAATTTTTTTACACTGTGAAATATTCCCCGTGTTCTCAGGGCAAAATTATTTAACAGGGTAAATGCCTTTTGCCGTATGCATCCCTATGGGAGTAGAAAAAGAAAAAATTATAGCCACGAAAACACCAAGACTCAAAGTAACACCAAGAATAAATTTTTCAACCGATTAACCGATAACTGATATCCGATAAACGGATTCTGTTATTATATCATATTTTTGCAACATTTAGTTTATTTTTTCGTATATATGCGTGTAATATTATTGCAGAAATGTATAAAATAAATATCAAAATATCACATTTAATAATTTCAATTTTTCTTTTGTTGTCTTTGCCTGCTCAGGCTCAGCAAGGTGATTATTATCTTTACAACTACAAAGTACCAATTTTAAATATAGATAATCATAATTTATCTGCTGTACAAGGCAAAAACGACATTCTTTATTTTGCCAACACCAAAGGCATTATAACTTATGATGGTATTAGCTGGGAAATTATCAATACACCGGGAACGCCATATTCTTTGGCTTATGATGCAACCAATAACGGTAATTTGTATGTAGGTTGCAGCGAAAACTTTGGTTATTTAACAATAGATGAAGCAGGAAAAGAAAGTTATATTTCTATTTCCGAAAAAACAGATATGAAATTTGGTGAAATATCTGAAATTTTCATAACCCAGCAGGATGTATATTTTTACAGCACCAAGGCACTTTTTCATGTTTCTCTAAAATCGCTAAAAATAGAAAAAATCTGGAAGGCAGATAAAGAATTTACAGGAGTGGTCTGTAATAATAATAAAATTTATATAAATTTACATGGTAAAGGTTTGCACCAAATTGCAGGTGATAAGCTGTATTTGGTCAAAGGAGGTAAAATATTTGAAGATTTATATATTAATTCTTCCTTAAATTACAATGACAAAACAGCACTTATCTGTACGCATAATAATGAAATTTATCTTTTTGATGGAAAAATTTTCAAGCAGTTTGAATTTGATGCTCAAAAATATATTGAAGTTAATCAGCTTTTATCAGGTATTGATTTATCTGAAAATGAGTTTGCCTTATCCACATTATCAGGTGGATGCGTTATTATTGACAAAAAAACCGGTAAAACAAAAAAAATTATTAACTACCAAACAGGGCTTCCTGATGACGAAGTTCTTGCATTGTGCAAAGACTCACAGGGCGGTTTGTGGATTTGCAATGAATACGGAATAACAAGAGCCGCTCTTAATCTCCCGGTTCATAACTTTTCTAACTATTACGGTTTAGAAGGTAATGTTATTTCTGTTATAAGTTGTAATAATACAATTTATACTGCCACAAGTGAAGGATTGTTTTACCTTTCTAAAGTATCTGATTATGAAGAAGTAGTTAATTTTATTAAAAAAGAACAAATCCAGTACATTACAAAAACTACAACACCTACTACAAAAACTCTTGAAAGTATTACTAAAACCATTAAAATTACCGAATCAAAGGAAATAATTAAAAAAGGTATTATCCATTCAATTTTTGGAAAAAAAGAATATGAAACTAAAATAGACACCACCGGCGAAATTACAGCAACCAAGGAAGTTATTGACACTATCGAAACTCCCGCTATTGAGGAAATCCCATCTATTGAGGAAATCATAGTAGAATCTGCCATCCCTGCTTCATATTCTAAATTTGCCAGTCCGGAAGCACGAAAAATCTATGCTCTTCAATCTATTCCTTTTATTTACAAACCTGTTGAAGGAATTAATGGAAAATGCAGACAATTAATAAATTACAATGGAAAACTTATCGTAGCAAGCAATACAGGTTTGTATGAAGTAGAGACACGCCTTGGCGTGTCTCTACCAATAATCAAAGATTTGTATATCAACTTTATCTGCCAGTCTAAACAATATACAAATAGGTTTTATGTTGGTGTAAACAATGGTTTAATTTCAATATTTTATAAAGAAGGTAAATGGGAAATTATACCAAATGAAATTAATTCCAGCATATATTCAATTATAGAGGACAAAAATACACTTTGGTTAGGCAGCATAAACCAGGTTTTAAAGATTAAGCTCCTTGAAGATGGTAAATTTTCAAAGAGCAAAAGCTATTCTATAAAAAATAACTATAACGAAATCATTATTGTTAGAATGGTTGAAAATAATCCTTCATTCTTCTCACATACAGGTATTTATAGTTATGATGAACAAAAAAATATTTTATATAAAGCTCCTGAACTTCAAAAATACCATAATCAGGATTCTAAAATTCTGTATAATCAGCCCGATTTTACCTGGACAAACATTAACTCCCGCTGGCAAAATATCACTCTACCCAAAGAAACCGGCTCGTTAAAAACAGCTTTTTTAAACCTTTTTAAAGATATTCAGGATATTTATATAGACACAGAAAAAAATATCTGGGCAATAAGTAATAATGAATTATATCGCATTGATACCAATGCTTTCATAGACTATAAACAGAAATACAACATTTATTTAAAAAGAATTCTTAATAATCAAGGTTCATTTTTACCTTTTAAAAATCTTGTATTGAGCTATAACAATAATTCTTTAAGTTTTCAATTAGCTTCACCATTTTTCCTGAGCGAATCTTCTACTCAATATCAATATTTGTTAGAAGGATTAAGTCAGGAGTGGTCTGCCTGGAATAAACAATCAATTATTTCTTTTCCTTTTTTACCAGGAGGTAGTTACACATTGTATATTCGGGCTAAAAACGTTTTCGGGCAGATAAGTAACAAGCAAACACTTTCTTTTAAAGTAACTCCCCCCTTCTGGCAAAGTTGGTGGTTTTATTTACTTTGTTTTATTGTTTTAGCAGGTACTGTTTTTGGATTAATAAAATTACGTACTAAAAGCTTAGAGCGGGCAAATAAAATATTAGATGCAAAAGTACAGGAAAAAACTAAAGAAATCACTAAACAAAAAAATCTTATTGAGGAAAAAAATGAAGATATTACTAAAAGCATAAATTACGCACAGAAAATCCAATCAGCTATTTTGCCTCTTGATGAAGGGATACGTAAAGCTCTTCCCAATTCTTTTGTTCTGCTGAAACCACGCGATATAGTCAGTGGAGATTTTTACTGGTTTGCAGAAAAAAAAGATTTAATCATTATTGTTGCTGCCGACTGCACCGGGCATGGAGTGCCAGGTGCATTTATGTGTATGATTGGAAATACAATGCTTAATCATATAATAAACGAAAAAAACATTACTCAACCTGCTGAAATTCTTGATAATCTTAACAATGAAATCTTTAAGTCTCTTAAGCAAGAACATAGTAAAAGCAGGGATGGAATGGATATTGCTATTTGCACTATTTACAAGAAAAAAAATCAGCTCGCCTTTGCAGGCGCTAATAATCCGCTGTATATTATTCTTAACAATGAAAAATCCCCCTTAAAAAAGGGGGGTGTGTTGGCTGGTGGGTCGCAGGGGGATGTCTTTCCAAAAACCACAAACCTACACGAACTCATTGAAATAAAAGGCAACGATTTTTCTATTGGTGGTATTCAGAAAAATAGAAAGAAATTTACAAATCACTTAGTTACTATTGACGATGATACAAGTTTTTACATATTCTCTGATGGCTACATTGACCAATTTGGAGGAGAAGATGACAGAAAATTTATGTCAAAACGATTTAAAGAGCTTCTCACAAGCATTTACCACGAAAAATTTGATAAACAAAAGGAAATTCTTGCTCAAACCTTTGAGGAATGGAAAGGCGAAAAACCACAGGTAGATGATATTTTAGTAATTGGATTTCGAACGGGGTAAGAAGAATTAATTATCTCGCAAAGTCGCAAAGAACGCAAAGAATTATTTTGATGGAATTTGAAATTAAGTAACCATTCACATAGTTTAAACAGTTGATTATAATTTATTGTATCGGATTTTAAAAGTGCTTTGTGCTTTGTACTTTGTGCTTAAAGTATTAAAAAACAAAGCACAAAAAACAAAGTACAAAGTACAACAGATAAATGATTAACTTTGTGAACAGTTACTAAATTATGATCTTTGCGAACTTGGCGTCTTTGCGTGAAACTAATTAATTTTATTTTCTGGAATTTTATACTCCTTCATCTCAAATTTAATATTAACAAGCTTTGAATACCTTTCTCCTGCTTCAAGCATATCTTCATCATCATCAGCATAATGCCATTCTACAACAACTTTTCTTCCACTATTATTAATGAGTTCTAATTTTTCAAAAATATCTAACAACATTTTTGCAGAAGAAGTATTATAATACTCTAATTTAATTTTAAAATAAATAGTTTTATCTTTATCCGGATGTCTGGAAAGATCATCTAACCATATTATAGCCGGTTCATAGAAGCTTTTTGCATCGTGAGGCAATGAGCGACCTGATATACTATATATGTTTTCATCTTCATTTAATATAATTTCTGGTGTGGTCTCAGTTTTTTCAGGAGTAATATACGTTCCTTCCAATATTAATGATTTCATAGTGAATAATTTTTATTTGTTTCACAATTTTTCGCCAGAGGCGGTTCTGCCTATGACATGACAATGTTAAAGAAAAAAGTTGACAGTAGACAATTAACAGTAGGCAAAATTGTCAACTTAAACCTTTAACAATAAGTTCTATGGAATTTATTTTTTTACATAGTTTATGAAATAATTAAGGGAAATATTTATATATATCTTTTCTATGCATAAATCGTGCAAATTCTACAATATTTTTTTCAATGTAAATACCTATTCTGTAATTATAAACTTCAATTCTAAATGAATTATTATATCCTTTAAGTTTTTTTAAATTTTTTATTTCTAAAATACTTTTAGCTTTTTTAACATTTTCAATAGCATCATTGACTGATTGACCTAATTTCTTATCGGTAATTTTTGATATTTCCTTATTAAACCTTTTAGTATATTTTACGTCCATGCTATTTACCCGATATTTTATTTAGTGTTTTCAAAACCGTTTTCTCGTCTTCATAACCAGATTTTCTACCCTCATCTATTGCTCTTGCTAAGGCAATATCCTCCCTTTCCTGCCGGGTTAATACTTTAGAAGAAAGACCTAATCTTTTTGCTATATCTACTAATAATTTCTTATCGGCACCAGATTTAATATTTTCAATAATAAGTTCCATGGATTTTATTTTTTACAAAGATATGAAAATTTATTTTTATTAATTTAAAAAACATTATTTTTGTTTTTTTTTATTTAAAAGATTTATGATTAAAAAAGTTCTTATTGCTAATAGGGGTGAAATTGCAGTTAGAGTGATGCGCTCGTGTAAAGAGCTTGGAATAACCACTGTAGGAGTATTTTCAGAAGCAGACCGTTCGGCTCTTCACGTAAGATATGCTGATGAGACTTATTTTATTGGTCCTTCGCCTTCTAATGAAAGCTATCTTGTTATTGACAATATTATAGATGCTGCAAAAAAATCGGGGGCAGATGCCATTCATCCTGGCTATGGTTTTTTATCTGAAAATGCAGAATTTTCTGAAAGATGCAAGAAAGAGGGGATAATCTTCATCGGACCGTCAGCTTATTCCATCTCTACTATGGGCGACAAAATTACTGCAAGAAAAACTATAACTAATGCAGGAGTTAAAGTTGTTCCCGGAACAAATGAAAACTTAGAAGACGAAAAAAAAGTTTACGAAATAATTAAAGAAATCGGACTTCCCATAATGATCAAAGCTTCGGCAGGCGGCGGCGGGAAAGGGATGCGTCTTGTAAATAAACAAAGTGAAATATTAGATGCAGTTAGAGCTGCAAAGTCAGAATCATTGTCTGCTTTCGGTGATGACACAGTTTATATTGAAAAATACATTGAATCTCCTCATCATATAGAGTTTCAAATACTTGCAGATACCCATGGAAATGTAATTCACCTTTGCGAACGTGAATGTTCCGTCCAGAGACGTCATCAAAAAGTTGTAGAAGAAACACCATCCCCCCTGATGACCCCTGAACTAAGAAAAGAAATGGGTGAACAGGCTGTTGCTGCTGCAAAAGCTGTTAATTATGAAGGGGCAGGAACAATTGAATTTCTCGTTGATGATAATCTTAATTACTATTTTCTTGAAATGAATACACGGCTCCAGGTAGAGCATCCTATAACAGAATGGGTAATAGGTATTGATCTTGTCAAAGAACAGATTAATATAGCAAATGGTATGGAGCTATCTTATAAGCAGGAAGATATTATACAAAACGGACATTCTATTGAGTGCCGTATTTACGCCGAAGACCCTGATAATAATTTTATGCCGTCTCCCGGAGTTGTTGAACATATAAGTGAACCATCAGGACTTGGTGTAAGATGCGATGGCTATGTTTATGAAGGATATGAAATTCCTGTTTTTTACGACCCTTTGATATCAAAGCTTATTACCTGGGCAAAAACCAGGGATGAAACAATTAATCGTATGAAAAGGGCTCTTTATGAATATATTATTACCGGCGTAAAAACTTCAATAAAATTCCTTGAAAAAATAATGCATACACCAGATTTTATTGCAGGTAAATATAATACACATTTTATTGAGAAAAATAAAGATTTTCTAATGGAGTTTAAAAAGGATAACAAAACTTATGAAGATTTAGCTATTATTGCTACTTATATGGACTATACTCTGAATCTTGAAAAAAATCAAAATAAAATATCTACAAATAATCAATCAAGTAAATGGAAAGATTTTGGAAGGAAAAAAGCTGTTTCACGAATGTAAGAACATAACTTGTAACTATTCAGTTACCCCTACGAATTACGAATAGGCGAATTACGAATGGGTAGAAAAGAGTAATAAAGGGTGATTTACTTTTTTCTGAACTGTGTTATCAGTTAATAAATATTCGTAATTCGTAAATTCGTAATTTGTAGGGAGAATTGCATGGCGATTTGTCATAGACTGATTAGTTACCATAACTTTTTTTAAATTATGATTTTAGAAATTAATATAGACAATCGTTCCGCAGAAGTGGAGTTATTGAAAAAAGAAAATAACAAGACCAAATTATCTATTGACGGTAAACAATACGATGTTGATATTGTTGCTATTGAACCTGGAGTTTACTCAATTCTATTAAATGACAAATCTTACAACATAGAATTGAAACATAGAGATAATAGCAAGAATTATAGTGTTATTGTTGATACATTATATAATTCTTACGATATTGAAATTGTTGATGCTGAAAGTAAATACCAAAAAAACAGACAAAAAGACGATATAGATGATGAAAATGTTACATTATCTACACCAATTCCCGGTAAAGTAGTAAAAATACTTGTAAAGGTTGGTGAGCATTTAAAGGCAGGAGAAACTGCTATTATTGTAGAAGCAATGAAAATGCAAAGCGAATATAAAGTCAAAAAAGATAGAGTTGTTAAAGAAATTTTGGTTAAAGAAGGGGATGCTGTTCAAGGGAATCAGCCTTTGATTATTGTTGAATAATTAGTGTCTGTCCATAATGTCAGGAATATTTTTATTTTACAAAGTCCCAAGCCCCAAGCCCCAAGTCTCAAGCTCCAAGAGTGTTTTGAATTTGGGTCTTGGAATTTGGGATTTGGAGCTTTATAGTATGAAAATGCCAAATTCAACCGATACAAAACAACTTGGCTCTACCCTCTTGGAATTTGGGGCTTGGGGCTTTATAGTATGAACTTAACTTTATGAACAGACTCTAATCATTCTTTATAAGCAGAATTGATTTCAGTAACAGATGGGAAAACAACTTCTGTATCACCTGCTTTACGCACCCAGTAAAGATATTTTCCTGTCCCTTTACATGAATAAGCAACTAAAGTATCCTGGGGTTTCATTTCATTTCTGGAAAAAACCTGCCAGGTTTTAGTTTCATTTTGCACACTTACCAATACATCAATTTCTTCTGAACAGATATTCCTTAAAAATACCTTATACGAATCTTCATAATCCTCACAATATTCGCAATAATCACCCCATTTTGAATCATATTTTTCAAGACATTCGCTCCAGTCTTTTTCAGATGAATTATTGAACTCAAATCCTCTTATTTCAATGATTGAATGATTGAATGATTGAATGAATGAATGATTTTTACATTTCTCTATTCTCTTAAAAGCTATTAATGCTAACAGCAATACAGCATAAGTTATTATTATGAATAATTTTTTCATAAGTATATAATTTTATATTAATTTATTGTATTGGAATTTCCAATGTTCTTTGTGCTTGGTTATTGATTATGATGAGAGATGACATCTCTTGTTGAAATAGGCTCAAATCGTATTTAACAAGGTAATTAGCTTTTTATTATAAATTTTGTTAATAAACAAGAGATGTCATCTCTGAAGCATAAACGAACTTCAAAGCAACAAAAACAAAGTACAAAAAACAAAGTACAAAGAATAATTTACCAATGTCTTTGCGTTCTTTGCGTCTTTGCGAGATAAATCTTTGCGTGAAAAAAAATTACTTACAATGATTATTCTTCAAGATAATCCTGGCTTCGGTATTACCCAATTTTTTTGATGTTTTCCAATCTGCGCATGCACCTTTCATATCACCTGAGAATTTTTTAGACATACCACGATTATTATATGCTTCCTGATTTTCCGGATCTAACTTCAGGACTTTATCAAAATCTTTGATTGCAAGCTCATATTTTTTTAATTTATTGTAGGCACTGCCTCTGCTAATATATGCCCATATATGTTCCGGATGAATCTCAATCACTTTTGTATAATCTTTAACCGCCGATTTGTAATCACCTAAGAGAACATAAGAAAAACCTCTTTGTAAAAAGCCATTCAGATAAGTAGTATCAGCTTCAATAGCTCTGGTATATTCCTCTACTGCACCTTTATAATCTCCATCAGAAAATTTTTTTTGTCCGCTAACAAAATAGGTTTCAGCATCCTGAGCAAAACAGATGCTCATAAGGAATGCTGCAAAAATAAAAAGTATTATTTTTTTCATAGTTATTTTTTTACTCTACAAAGTACAAAATTAAAAAATATTCAAAATAAATGAAATAAATGTTAAAAATATTTTTTTAAATAATTTTATATATATTTGTAAATTCAATAATTTATTTTAACCAGGGATTTTTACCCCGTGAAATTTCTTTTTATTTAACGGGGTGGTCCATTTTTTGACATAATCCCCTTAATTTTTTATATTTTTACAGAAATAATTGTAACTATTCAGGTATAGGGAAAAAAGGTATAAGGTATAGGGTATAAGGTATAAGGTATAAGTGTCTTAAATTTTATTTTCTTTTATTTTTTGGCAGAAAATAAAATTAGAACATAACTAATCCAGTTTATCTGGGTTAGGGATATGGAAATAAGGGATAAGT
>SDBV01006840.1_pt1 | contig 15707 bp, 8 predicted proteins | sample 2277081 | NCBI WGS metagenome assembly SDBV01 (sample SAMN10402039, study PRJNA504765) | marine sediment metagenome | isolation source: marine sediment core GS10_PC15, 223 cmbsf | place: Arctic Ocean: Southern Knipovich Ridge | collected 2010
GTCAAGAAAGTTCGCTGACAAGGCTTGCGAAGACTGAAAATCAGGAGTTTACTTTTGTAAATGACTGATTTGGAAGTCGAGCGTAACGCAGTCAGCGGACTTTATGGACAGACTCTAATTAAAGCTTAAACACATTGGTATGCATAAACTACTCAATTTGATTATTCCAATAGCTATTTTGTTTTTTGCTTATTCTACTGCTTTCTCACAGGTTGATGAAAATGTTTTCCGGGAAGAAAGCAGCGATAATGCAGGGACCGGAGAGCATACGGAACTGGTAGTGGATATGCACCTGGATTTTAATGCAGACTGGTATTTTCAACTAGGTGAAATCCCTGGTTTTCATGTTCCGGAGTATGATGATTCTGACTGGCGTGTTTTAGATGTTCCTCATGATTGGTCGGTGGAAGGTCAGTTTGCAGAGGAAAATCCGAGCAGTGTATCGGGGGCGTATCTGCCCACGGGTATCGCCTGTTACCGCAAGTACTTTGTATTGCCCGAGGGCTCAGAAGGAAAACGGATAAGAATACGCTTTGATGGGGTTTATATGAACTCTACGGTTTATCTGAACGGCATATACCTGGGCAACCGACCCTATGGTTTCAGCACTTTTGAATATGATTTAACTCCCCATTTGAAGTATAATGGGGAACGCAACGTGATTGCTGTGAAAGTGGATAATTCTTTAACCGTTAATTGCCGGTGGTATACCGGTTCTGGAATTAACAGGAACGTCCATCTTTATATATCCGAACAGCAACATTTTAAATCATTCGGTACATTTTTCAGAACCACCTCCATCGATGGAAATACTGCACGTCTGAAAGTGGATTGTGAAGTTATTTCCAACAATTACCCTGAGAGCATGAGCATTAGTTTTCAGCGATTTCCTGAAGAGTGGAAAAAGGTAATAAAGGAAGCCAGGATCACCGCACTTTTGAAAGACAAGGAAGGAGCTATTTTGGCAGAAGCCAGTGATAATCATTTACTTAGCGACTATACATCCATAAAATCGTCAATCAAATTTAAAGCGAAGAACCCGGTGCTCTGGTCTGATAAAAATCCCTGTTTGTACACCCTGGAGCTTCAGCTATGGATAGAAGACCGTCTGGTCGATACTGAGCAGCAAAAAGTTGGAATCCGCACCATTGATTTCAATAAGGAGCAGGGGATGCTGGTCAATGGAAAAAAAGTTATAGTAAAAGGGGTATGCCTGCACAAAGATGCAGGTTCGTTTGGAACAGCTGTACCAAAGGATGTCTGGCGATACAGGCTGGAAAAATTAAAAAAGCTGGGCTGTAATGCCATCCGGACCCATGGTCCGGTTGATCCTGTTTTCATTGATGTGTGTGATGAGAAGGGTTTTTACCTGATGGCAGAGGCTTTTGATGAATGGAATAAAAGGTGGCACTATGGCTATTCGGAAGATCCGGCAGGTAAAAAGCTCTATACATACCATAAGTTCTTTAATCAATGGGCTGAAACCGATTTAAAGGATATGGTAAAGCGTGACCGCAATCATGCCTCAGTTTTTATGTATTCTGTGGGTAATGAAGTACCCGATCAGCGATATGCGGATGGTCCCAAAACCTTGAAAAAACTTATTGATTGGGCCAAGGAAGAGGATGATACCCGCATGGTAACAGCCACCTGCGACTGGGCACCCTGGGCAAATGCCAGTGGATTTTTCGATATCATGGACATTGCCGGTTACAATTACCCCGATCGCTATTTTAAGGAACATTATCGTGAAGAGCATGCCCGTTACCCGGACCGTATCCTCCTCGGGGCTGAAAACTATCAAACCCTTGAAAACTGGCTCGCTGTAAGGGATAATCCATATGTGGTCGGCCTGTTCTTATGGGTTGGCATTGATTATCTGGGGGAATCACTGAACTGGCCCCGCCGAGGCTGGGAGTGGGGGCTCATTGATATTGGAAGTTTTGAAAAGACCCTGTATTACTACTGGCAGGCACTCTGGTCTGAAAAACCCATGGTGCACATTGCAGTAAATCTGAAAGAGAAAGACAGCTTTATATGGCGTTGCTACGACGTGGCCTCCCATTGGAATTTCGGGCCAGGAGAAGTTGATACGGTTTTTGTGTACAGCAACACCGAAAAAGTAGAACTGTATCAAAATGGTAAAAGTCTTGGGCAAAAAGAGGTAAATCCCGATACTTACCAGGCTATCTACCTTGTGGATTATAAAAAAGGTGAGCTGAAGGCAGAAGCCTTTAACAACAATAAAATAGTGGCAATCCATTCGTTAAAAACGGCAGGTGAACCTGAAAAACTGGTATTAAAAGATGAGAGGGATTCAGTTGGTGATGATAAGGACCGGCTTATTTTTCTGACCCTTGAAATACAAGATAAGAAAGGCACGCGTTGCCCATTTGCCAACAACGAAATAACAGTTAATGTAGATTGTGGTGAACTTATTGGATTGGATTCGGGCAACCAGTTCAGTCACGAATTGTACAAGCAAAACAAACGTAAAGCACATGAAGGAAGATTACTGCTAACCATCCGTCCCAAAGGTAAAGGTGCAATATCGGTTCAATGCCGGGCGGGGGATTTAAAACCGGTTATACTCAGTATTCAAAATTCTACCACCAGGTGATCGGATCATGGTAAGGACATTGGTAGATAGTGTAAATATTATTTTATAACTTCTGTCTGATAACGAATATTCGACCAGAAGAAAAAACTGTTTGAAATGAAAAAGAAAAGGATTTTCCAGATTATCGTATTGCTTGTATTCATTGTTGGATCGGTTAAATCCCAAACTGTGGATTTAAGTCCTGAGACCTTAAGCTTTGAGCCCTTTATCTGGCCATCAGAAATCCCGGAAGACTGTCCTTTTAATCAATCCAAAGCGTTTAACAGGATTAAATTCCTGGGCCTGAAAAGTGGTTACCGGTATGGTGATACCTGGTACCCCACCTGGGCTTCCAATGATACCCTGTATTCTCCATGGACGGATGGTAATACCACAAAAAGATTGGATGGAAATGCGGATCTTTCACACTCGGGAGCAGGCCCGAACCGGAATCAATCCGCACAGGGAGTGATTATCGGTTCCGACCCGATGAACCTGAAAGCGTACGGTACCGGTGTCTTTCTTGCCCGGTCTAATCCTTATATGGGGAGGTATCCCTGTGGGTCTCTGGTATACAATGGAGTATGGTACTACGGCACCTATTGTCTTGGTCCCGCTGGCAGTACAAAATATGGTAACTTAACTGTCAACTGGCCCTGGATGGGCCCTTTTGTGGGATTCCGGTATTCCACCAACTATGGTCGAACGTGGACAGTCTGTCCTCATAAACCTGCCGAACCATTATTCGGAGAAACAGGAATAAACGGTTATCCCGTAAAAATTGGCGCTCCGCACTTTGTCGATTTTGGTAAAAACATGGAACATTCACCTGATGGCAAAGCTTATCTGGTGGCTCATGGTGCAGATACCACGGATACAAAGTGGCGCTTCTGGAACGACAGCTGGATCACAGGAGACCAGATTTATTTACTCAGAGTAACACCTTCAATCGAGAATATCAACGATATCTCAGAATATGAGTTTTACGGAGGGAAGGATGAAAACGGAAATTCAATATGGACCAGCGACTTTAAGGCAATCAAACCATTATTGGACTGGAATAACAACATGGGTTGTGTCACCATCACCTATAATGCCCCGCTGAAAAAGTACCTGATGTGCGTGACCGATGGGGGGAATACGGTTTCAAAAATGAATACATACATTCTTGAATCGGACCGACTGGATGGTGAATGGAAAATAATCACTTATCTGAAAGACTTTGGCGAGCAGGCCTATTTTGTGAACATCCCTTCCAAATTTATCAGTGACGACGGTGAACAGATGTGGTTGCTCTATTCGGGAAATTTTGCCAAAGACTGGAATGGGCAGAAGATTGTAGAGAATCCCCCGGGAAGTCATTACGGGATGGTGTTTCAGAAAATTAAATTGTTAAGAAGAAAATAGAACCAGATACAATATGCCAGGAAGATTATTATTACAGATAATTATTGTCACGGTCATCCTTTCTGGGTGTAATTCTTCTGTTAAAAAGCCCAATATTGTCATTTTCTTTATCGACGATATGGGATGGAAAGATTGGTCAGGTGGCGGAAGCGATTATTTCGTAACTCCTAACATTGATCTTATTGCAAGCGAAGGAATAAACTTTACAAACGGATACGTAAATGCAGCAAACTGTGCCCCATCAAGGTGCTGCATTCTTTCCGGACAATATACACCACGCACAGACTTTTATAACGTATGGTCCGTCCACCGGGGTAACAAGAATATGGACAGGTTGTCGTTAAGTGAGGTGGTGGACAACCAGACTTTTGATGATGAGAAGGTTAGTTTTGCCGAAGCTATGAAAAAAGCCGGATACAAGACAGCCATGTACGGTAAATGGCATGTAAGCGGCTACGACTTGCATGGCTCGGGGAACGAAGGTGGGGTTAGTGCACAAATGCAAGGATTTGATAACGTCCTGGAACATCCTGCCAGAGTTTTACGCGATCTTTTTCGTGAAAACCCGGATGATCCCAAACAGATATTTACCTATACCAGAAGAGCCATACAATTTGCAGAACAGTGTGTTTCGGAGGATAAACCATTTTTGATTTATATGGCACATCATGCTGTTCATGCGGGGAATATGTCACGACCGGAAACATTGGCCAGGTACAGATATAAAAAGCAGGGAATAATCCACAACAACATCAAGCCTGCTTACGGGGCCATGATAGATGATCTGGATGCAAGCATAGGAATGTTTATGGAGAAACTTAAAGAATTAAACATTGATCAAGAAACAGTAACAGTATTATTGTCAGACAATGGAGGTCCTCCGGACCATGGATCACAGGCACCACTTCGTTCTTGGAAAGGTAGTTATTATGAGGGTGGAATTCGTGTGCCATTCATGGTACGCTGGCCCGGAAAGATTGAACCCGGCACAGAAAGTAAAATACCGGTCATGGCCATTGATCTATATCCTACAATGCTGGAACTGGCTGGAGTTCGAAATATTAAAAAGCATCTGGGAGAATACCCGATTGATGGAAAAAGTATCGTTTCCGAGCTTATCGGAAACAAAAGCAAAAAACTCGAAGATCGTGCTATTTTCTGGCATTTCCCTGCTTACCTGAAAGGAAATCCAACGTATACCGGAACCCGTGATTACCCTAACTACCGCGCGCAGCCGGTAAGTGTGATCCGCAAGGGCGACTGGAAACTAATAATGTTTATGGAAGAGTGGAGTCTGGATGGCGGCCGTTCCAATATTGCCAGTAACAATGCCCTTGAGTTGTATAATCTTAAGGATGACATTGGCGAAATCAATAACCTGACTTTGAAAGAGACAGAGGTTCGGGATTGCTTGCTGGACGAACTTCTGACATGGCAGAAGTCAATAAACGCAACGATACCTAAGGAGCCCAATCCGGAACTTAAAATTTTCGAATGAGAAATTTAACAATGATCACTTTACTGGGCTTTCTGCTTTCAGGATTTTTCCTTCAGGGCTGCAAGCAGACGTCACGACAGTTATCCAAGCCCAATGTAATCCTGATTATGACCGACGACCAGGGTTATGGTGATCTGGCCTGTCACGGCAATCCCTATATAAAAACACCTCATCTTGATGAGCTTCATTCAGAATCCATACGTTTTACAAATTTTCATGTAAATCCTTTTTGTGCACCTACACGGGCAGCACTGATGACCGGCAGATTTTCCGATCTCACCCATGTTCGATCAACCATTAACGGGAGAAATCATTTGAATGTAAGCGAAACAATAATGGCCGAATATTTTAAAGAATCAGGCTATAAAACAGGGCATTTTGGTAAATGGCATTTGGGAAGGAATTATCCATTCAGACCTATTGACCGGGGCTTCGACAAATGGGTTGGACATGGGGATGGAGGAACAGGCACATCCAGCGATTATTGGGGCAATGATAAAATGAACGACACCTATATACGGGATGGTAAATGGGAGAAATTTGAAGGATTCTGCACGGACATATATTTTCATGAAGCCATAAACTTCATTAATGATAATAAGGAAGAGCCATTCCTTGTCTATCTGGCAACCAATGTACCCCATGCACCCTGGAATGTACTAAAAGGATCCAGGGATCAATATGAGGAAGAACTAAAGCAATTTGAGAATGCAACAGGCCGGTCGGTGGTCGATTTCTATGCCACGATCACCCTGTTTGATGAGAACCTTGGGCGCATGCGGAAGTACTTATCTGATAATGATTTATCCGAAAACACCATTTTGATTTATTTGACGGATAACGGGACCGCAGGAGGGGGTACAGTATACAATGCAGGGATGAGGGGGATCAAAGGCTCGGTTTATGAAGGAGGGCACAGGGTTCCCTGCTTTATTCACTGGCCGGCAAAAAAAATAAATACAGGGATGGACATTGACAGGATGACTTCGCACATAGATATACTGCCAACACTAATAGACCTGTGTGATCTTAAGACACCTGAAAAAGCAAAACATAAGTTAAGCGGAAAAAGCTGGGGCGATTTGCTTAATGGCGAGGAGGCTGATTGGCAGGACAGAACCCTATTTCTTCATTCCCAGAACAGGACCCAGCAACACGAGAAATGGAAGAATTCCCTTGTTGCAACTGAAGAGTGGCGTTTGGTGAACAGGAATGAATTGTACAATATAAAGTCCGACCCGGGGGAGAAAGTGAATGTCGCAAATAAATATCCTGAAAAGGTACTGCAACTGCAGCAACTCTATGAACAATACTGGAAAGAGATTGGCGAGGGAAAGTCTCCAATCCAGAGAATTGTGATCGGTTCAGGGAAGATAGAGGAAACATGGCTGAACTGCGATGCCTGGGTTCCTGAACAAATTGAACCTGAAACCTGGAGCCAGTCACATGTGAATCGTGGGGTGAAGAATTTTGGATACTGGCCTGTTACCATTCTTAAAAGCGGCAGCTATCAGTTTGAGGTGCGGCGCTGGCCAAAGGAGGTGAGCTGCCCCATTAATTCAGCACCGGCAGCACAAACCAAAGGAGATATTTATAGCAAGAATGAGCCTGTCCTCGTCCGGCAGGGGAAAATTATTAATGCTGAAAAAGTAAAACTAAAAGTAGGAGAGGAGTATTTTGAAAAAGAGATAAACTCAAATGATGAGCAGGCCATATTCAATATTAAACTGGAACAGGGAGATACTGAAATACAAGCATGGCTGATAGATTCCCTGGGATATGAACATCCGGCCTATTATGTGTATGTCAATCATTAACAACTTAAATAACAGTCGAATAATAAGTTTGGCAACACTGGTTCTGTTGTCCACGGCTTTATTTGTCGGATGTGGAGAGTCATATGTATCTGTAACTGTTTCCAACTTAACCTGCGAATATCTGACAGATCCTTTAGGCATTGACGAAAAGAACCCGCGTTTGAGCTGGCAACTCAAATCCGGTCAGCGCGGCCAGAAACAGACCGCATATCGAGTACTCGTAGCAAGTTCAAAAGAAAAGCTGGATAAGAGTACTGCTGATTTCTGGGATACCGGAAAGGTTAAATCGGATCAATCCATTCTTGTTGCTTACGATGGCAGGGAGCTAGTATCGAGAATGCACTGTTTCTGGAAAGTAATGGCATGGGACAAAGATGGAAATCCATCGAAATGGAGCGAGACGGCCGAGTGGTCAATGGGGCTTTTGAAATCCGAGGACTGGACAGCTAAGTGGATAACTAATCCGGCTCCGAAACGTTTGTCCTATCCCTGGTTGCGTCAGACATTCGACTTGAAAGAAAATATTGAGCGGGCTGTGATACATGTCAATACCCCGTCATATTATGAACTTCACATCAATGGAAAGAAGGTCAGTCCATATGTGCTGACGCCTGGCATCTCCAAGATTGATAAGCGTTTTCTCGTTAACTCCTATGACGTCACATCATATCTTGTCAAAGGAACCAACTGCATCGCACTTTGGATGGGACCCGGCTGGCATCAGCCAAGGGGATCTGGTTGGCATCAGCCAGGGACTGGCAACAAGTACAATTCCCCGATCCTGCGTGCCCAACTTAATATTCATTCACATTCAGGACTGACCGTGATCGGGACGGACTCAGGCTGGCGCGTTCATGAAAGTTGTATCTCCCAGATTGGCAGCTGGGAGTGGAACGAATTTGGAGGAGAACATTTCAACGCCCGAGAATATCTGCAGGACTGGAATCAAGCTGATCTGGATGACTCCGACTGGCTTTACGCCGGCGAGATTGCCCCCCCGGAGGTGCTTCATTCATGGCAGGGATGCGAAAGTCCACGCCTAAGCCAACCTGTTTCACCAAAAAGGATTTTTCAGCTTAATAACGGTAAATGGGTTATTGACTTTGGCCGTCCCCTTACCGGCTGGATGAACTTGAAAATGCATGGTCTTACGGCAGGTCAGAATATACACATTTATTACGCTGATCTAAACTATAACGATTATGATCAGGAAATGAATATCGCTGGGTCTTCCACTGACGGTTTTCAGCATTTCAACCAGCAAGATACCTATATTGCCCGTGGCGAGGGATCTGAATCATTTCATTCCAGATTCAATTATCATAGCTTCCGCTACGCTCTGATCACCGGGCTTGACCAAAAGCCTGCCATGGAAGATGCAAGTGCAATGATGATCGAGCCCGACATCCCATCAGCAGGGCAATTTGAATGTTCCAACGAACTTTTTAACAGTATTCATGAGATAACCCGGTATACATTTCGTACACAGAATCCGGGACTGGCACTGGGAACAGGCGAAGCACGTGAAAAATCCGCCTACGGTGATGGAGGTGCTCATCTTTCCGGATACCTCTATAACTTCAAAAGCGATGCAAATTTTCGCAAGTGGATTCGGGACTGGAGCGACAACCAGCGTCAGGATGGCTGGTTTGGTCATACCGCGCCGGCCTTTGAAGATCATGGGGGTGGTCCCCCCTGGGGTGGGCAAGCCAGCGAATTGGTCAGGAGGATGGCGTATTGGTATGGAGATACCAGGAATGTAGAGCAGATGTACCCTCAACTCAGGAAATATGTTGAATATATTGAAAGCAAGACAGATGAAGGTATATTACGTGTTTATAGCCCGACAGACAGAAAGTGGCAGATAATGTTCATTGGAGATTGGGCAGCCCCGACAGAAAATCCCGTAAGCTCATTCAATCAGCCGAAAGACGATCCAGCGGAATGGGAGTTCCTGAACAACTCGTATCGGGTCCTGCTTTGGAGGCAGCTTGCCGACTTTGCCAGAATACTGGGTAGAAACGATGAATATCTCCGTTGTCATGCACATATTCAGAAGATTCGTCCACTTATCCATAAGGAGTTTTTTATGCCCGAAAAAGGTACATACGTATTCAGTAACCAGGCATGTCTTGCAATGGCTCTGTATGCACAAATTCCACCGAAATATCTACGCCAGGAAATAATGGATCAGTTGGAAAATGAAATAGTGGTAAATAAAAAGGGGCACCTCAGTACCGGCATACAGGGTACATTCGCGATGCTTGATTTGTTAACCAGAGCCAATCGCAATGATCTGATCGCCTTGATAATGGGTCAGACTACCTATCCAAGCTGGGGGTATCTGGTTCAAGCATTAGGATTGAATACCTGGCCGGAACTCTGGAATGGCGGAGGAAGCCACGTTATTCTTGTTACTGCGACTCCGGGAGCATGGTTTTTCGAAGGATTAGGTGGAATTCTACCAGATTATGAATATCCCGGATTCAAACATTTTATCCTTCGACCGGGTTTTGTGAAATCAGTCGACTGGGTGAAATGCAGTTATGAATCCCCCTATGGTGAGATTGTTAGCAACTGGAATAGTGAGAACGGATCTATTACCTGGGATATCACCGTGCCACCGAACAGTTCTGCAACTGTGTACGTGCCCGGCAATAATATCACCGAGGGTGGTAAAACCGCAGAAACTGCCGGGGGAATACGTTTTGTTAAATACGATGATGGCTACAGCATATTCAGGGTAGAATCGGGAAAGTATAGTTTTAAGAATTAAAAAATGAAAGGGATAATGAATATGAGTAACAGAAATCTATTTAGGTGTGGTTTCATCAAAACAGTGTTGACAGGATTAATAACTGTAGCGATAACGTCCAATACATTGTTCGCTTCAGTGCAAAATGGTGAGGTTGAAGAGATCATTCTTGTATATAAATCCCACTTTGATATTGGCTATACGCATCTGGCCAGTGAGACCATTCATAAGTATCGCACGAGCACCATTGAAGGGGCCCTGGATGTGGTGGATAAGAACAAGAACCTGCCGCTTGAACAACAGTTTGTCTGGACAATTCCGGGCTGGCCCATGAAAAAGATACTGGAAGATTGGGAGGGGCAGACTCCGCAGCGCCGCCAGCGTGTCAGGGATGCTTTCAGGGAGGGGCGTTTTGCTGTGCATGCTCTGCCCTTTACCATGCAGGTTGAAATGATGGAGCCGGAAGGGATGGTCCGCAGTCTTACTTATGCCTCTGAACTGGCTCGTGAGGCTGGAAAACCATTACCAACCGGGGCCAAGATGACTGATGTGCCGTCTCATACGAAATTTACACCGACTTTACTGAAGAATGCCGGGGTCAACTTCCTGCACCTGGGGTGTAATCCCGGCAGTACACCGCCTGAGGTACCCTTTCTGTTCTGGTGGGAAGGTCCCGACGGGTCGCGTCTGTTGACGATGTACAGTGCTACCTATGGAAACAGCCTTTTCCCGCCGGATGACTGGAAGTATAAGACCTGGATCGCCATGATGATGGGCAGCGACAACAAACCGCCGCCCAGCCCGGAAAAGGTTCGCGAACACATTAAAGCGATACAGGAGAAGCTGCCTGGTGTAAAGATTCGTATCGGTACCATCAGTGACTTTGGAGACCGCATGGTTACAGAGGACCTTGGTGACCTGCCTGTTGTCCGTGAGGATATGCCCGATTCCTGGATCCATGGGCCCATGTGCAATCCCGATGGGGTGATTCTTACCCGCAAGGCGGTGCCGGACCTTTTTGCCTCCGAGGCACTCAATACATTGCTTGGCAGCTGGGGTGCTGAAAGTGGGGATGTATCCGGGAGCATCGCTGATGGCTATGAGAACAGTATGCTCTATTATGAGCATACCTGGGGAGGTGCCATCGATTGGGTTTGCAAATACCTCCCGGCTGAGAACAATATAGGCCAGGTCAGCAACTGGTTTTATGGCGATCAGTGGAAGGCGGACTTAAAGACAAACAAATATGACCGCCACCTGGTTTCCTGGGAGGAACATACCGATTACGCCCGAAATGCAGAAAAGGTTGCCACAACTTCGCTGCAGGATGGACTGGAAGCCCTTGCCAGAGCCGTGAATATTGTCAGCCATCGCACGGTAGCCTTTAACCCCCTGCCCTGGAAGCGTGACGCCATCATTAATGGCTCGCTGGTGAAGGATATCCCGGCCGGGGGGTATAAAGCATTGCCTGTGGAGGCTGTATCCTCGTCCAGACCGGTAAAGGCCGGGCCTATTTTCGAGAATGCCCACTTCAGGATCGTGCTTGATCCCAAGCGGGGTGCCATTGCTTCGCTCATCGATAAACTCAGCGGCCGGGAACTGATCGATGCGGAAGGTGAGTATGGCTTTGGGCAATACCTGCACGAACAATTCAGCGCCGATGAGGTGGCCGAATATAACAGGGCTTATATACGCGGAGAGAAAGATGAGAAAGGCTGGAATACATATAGCTGGGCGTATGCGCAGATCGGCAAACCCAACCTGCCGCCGGCTTCGGAGATGCCATACCGGGCCATGACGGCTGGAAACTGTTCCCTTACCAGGTCAAGATGCGGTAATACAACGACCTTAGTAATGAGCGCTGCCGGGGATGAGACAGGGATCGCTTACCCGGTGACCACCCGTGTCCATCTGTACGATGATGCTGCATACGTGGATTTGGAACTGACGATCGAAAAGCCTGCGGATATCTGGCCGGAAGCAGGCTGGATATGTTTGCCGTTCAAGGTTGAAGATCCACAGTTCAGGGTTGGCCGCAATGGGTTTATTATGGATCCGGCCAGGGATATTATCCCTGGAGCCAACCGCTATATGTATGCGGTCGGGACAGGGGTGGCGGTGTTCGATCAAAAGGGCAGGGGTGTTGGGGTATGTGCACCGGAAACGCCGCTGGTGAGCCTGGGTGTGCCGGGCTGCTGGAAGTTTGACCGGACATATGTGCCCGCGAAGCCCACGGTTTGGTTTAATCTGTTCAATAACCAGTGGACCACCAATTACCGCTTCTGGAACGAGGGAAAATGGACCTATCGCTTTCGCATCTGGTCCTATGACCAATATGATGCGGCTGCTTCATTGATCACACCATCCCTTGAAATGCGCTATCCCGTACAAACCGGCAGTGCAAATACACGTCGGGGTAAACTGCCAACGCAGCAGACAGGGCTAAGCGTTTCACGGCCGGGTGTGCTGGTCACTGCTTTTGGCGCAAATCCCGACGGTGAAGGGACGCTGCTTCGCGTTTGGGAGCAGGCAGGAGTTTCCGGTAAGCTTACCGTTGAGCTGCCCAAAGGGATCAGAGCTGCCAGGGCCACGCCGGTTAACCTTCGCGGTGAGAAGATGGGGGAGAGCATAAATATCAGGGATGCTAAACTGACATTTGAGCTTGGAGCATTTGCTCCGGTCAGTTTTGTGCTGGAATAGAGTGGAGTATGTTATACAGGAGCATTATTTACTTAAGCTTTTAAATACTAAACGAAGACTGTAAACCAACTTGAATATGGTGAATAACATCAAATACTTCATATACATTCCTTTACTGATATTTTTGATTTCATGTTCATCACAAAAAGAGCAAATTATTATTGTGTCGGAGAAAGAAAATCAGGAAGCAGGAAAAGAACTTGCTATGTACCTTTCAAAAACATATTCGGATCTGTCATTTCAGGTTTCAGAAAAGATTAATGAAGGTGAAAAAAATATTATCCTCAAAACAGTTTCAGGTGAGAAAATTGTAAATGATGAACAATTTCAAATTTAATGCAAAAGGTTTTTAAATATGCCGCTAAAAAAGAGATGGATGTTTGTTTTGCTATTGACCTTGACACTTGGATGGCAAATCCTCAAAACATTATTAACACACTACCAAAAGAGAGTTTGCTTCAGGTTTCGGGTTACAATGTGGTTAATCCAGAACATCCTGATGGCAGGAAATATTACAAGGCACAGTTAGAGAAACTCTTGTCTGACTATCCGGAAATATCTATGTTGGCTGCCTGGATTAGAAATCCGTATATAGGAATTAATTCACCGGTTTCAATTTGGTTTAATTTTGATTCAAATCAACTTCCTGAAACCTGGCAGAAAGAGTACTTCGAAATCTTGAAGCAATACCCGGAATTTAATGATGAAAATCCTTTTCCGGGGCTATATGCAATTTCAAAAGTACTTGAAACATACCGGGAGATATTGGACGAACTCAGACCCGATGTGGAATTAACATTAGGTTCCTGGCGCTACAATATATGTAAATATGCAGATCCGTTTATACCAGAGTACTGTGGATTAATGCCCTTGGATTATGATATCGTTCTGGGGACTCCCGGTGTTTTGAAAGAATTAGAAGAGGTTGGGGCAAACAGAAGATTGTATCCTATTGCCTGGGCTCACCATGATGATCATCGTTATCTGGGTCGACCGTACAAACCGTGGGCAAATCTTGCCAGCAAACTGGATAAGATAAATGCACCGGGTTTTGGAATAATCCACTGGACAACGCACCCGCTTGATTTGTATTTTACCAATTCAGCAAATCAGGTTTGGCAAAACTCAAAAAACGAAGGTTTGGGAAGGACTATAGAAAGCTATGCAAAATCGCTTTTAAAGAACAAAGATGAAAATTTGCACTTGTACTTTCAGCGCTGGTTTACAGATGCCCCAATGTTTGGCAGAGAGACTTCGCAAGACTTTATTCCTGTAAATGAAGATTATCAATTAGACGGATATACTTCTGCTTTGGAAGTGGTGGAGAAAGCCAGAAAAAGACTGGAATTATTGGAAAATGTAAATATCGATGCACTTAACGAGCAAGGTCAGAAAGAGTATCAATACCAGGTTGGGATGGAGAAATTTATTATTTCGTTCTTCGAAAATCATCATAATATTCATTCTGCATATACCTTCATTGATGAAGGAAAAATTACTCAATCAATTCCATTTATAAAAAAGACGTTTCCCGAAGAATCAATCGAAATTTATGCAAATACAATTTCAGATTATGGAGCAACAAGAGGAGAAAAGGGAGTGTTGATTACATTAAATTTACAGTGGTTGCCCGATTATATTGATGTTAAGCAAAGGGCAGGTTTGGAGCCGGTTAGAGTGAATTTCCAACCAACATCACACGATCCTTTGGCACGCGGAGCAGGGAAATATACTTTCTTTATTGATGATGAAAAGAATTATTGGAATTCTTTGGGAGAACAAGAGCTGGGGATTCAGGCAAAGACCAATGGAACAGTTCCTCTAAAGAAATTAACTGACAGTTGGATTGAAATTAACTCACCGGTAAATATTCCATTGCAAACAATGAGAAATTTTAATTTGCCGGAAGGAAAATATATGTTGAAATTATTGTATGTCGATGAAAATACCAAAGCTAAAGTTAAGGTTTCTGAAAATGGAAGTATAGTTTCAATGCAGATGGATGAGGGAATCTTGATAGAGTCAAAGGGAAATAATATGACAATGGAGATTTATCCTGATGGGGAAAAATTATTATTGGCAGGAATGATTATTAATCGTGAAACTTTCTAAGTACAGGGCTATGCAGCTGCCTGTTCTGGTAAGTGGCATTTGGGCTGGCTAAAAGAGTTTCTTCGTTTGCCGCATGGCTTCAGTCATCTTGGAGCTGTCAGGAAGGTGAGGAGCCGCAAATGAACAATTTAAACTATAAATAAAATTAAAGAATAGCGAGATGTATGTTGTTGCATATAAAGGGCATAATGATGTTCTGGTAATTACAAAGAGCAGGGCAATTTATTACATGACAGTTTTGCTGATCTCCTTGAGTTTCACGATAGATAGTTCAGCGCAGCGGCCTAACGGAGCAATACAATTAGAAAAGGAGCTTTTTTCAGTAGAAGGAAATCCTGCCTTTATCATTATGCCTGAAAAGGTTGATAAAAACAAACTGGTACCCTGGGTGTGGTTTGCACCAACCATAGATATTTGTCCTACCGAGAATGACAACTGGATGTTTGAACGATTTCTCAAAAATGGCATTGCAATTGCCGGGATCGACGCAGGCGAATCCTATGGAAGTCCAACAGGAACTGCAATTTATTCCGGATTATACCTTGAGCTTGTTAGCAATAGAAACTTTGCCAAAAAACCGTGCCTTCTGGTCCGTAGCCGCGGTGGATTAATGTTATACAATTGGGCCATTGAACATCCCGAATCTGTTGCTGGTGTTGCAGGTATTTTTCCTGTGTGTGACTTAAGGAGCTACCCGGGATTGAAAACTGCTGCCCCGGCTTATGAAATGAGCGAGGCACAGCTTGACAGATTTCTAACAGATCATAATCCGATTGACCGGATAGCTGTTCTTGCTAAAGCCGGAGTGCCAATTTATCA
>SDBV01006842.1_pt1 | contig 15703 bp, 14 predicted proteins | sample 2277081 | NCBI WGS metagenome assembly SDBV01 (sample SAMN10402039, study PRJNA504765) | marine sediment metagenome | isolation source: marine sediment core GS10_PC15, 223 cmbsf | place: Arctic Ocean: Southern Knipovich Ridge | collected 2010
GGATCATTCTTTACCAGAAGCGGTTTTGAAGCCAGCGAACGCAATACAACAAACAGGAATACTCCTGTATAGCATGCTGTAAGTGCAATCTCCAGTAAACCGATTTCAGCGTGCTCACCAACTGCTCCCGGCATAATCATCTGGAAATAGTCAATCCAGTGTCCAATAAGTACAACACCGGCGACTGCGGCCAGCCAGTTCAGTTTCTTTTTAAGGTTCAATTTCATCAAACCGAAGAAGGGCACCACGAAGTTTAATCCAAGATTCAGGAAAAACAGGAATTCGAAATGCTCCTGACGCTGAATGAAATAGGTGGTCTCCTCGGGCAAATGTCCGTACCAGATCAACAGGTATTGGGAAAACCACAAATAGGTCCAGAAAATACTGAAGGCAAATAGCATTTTACCCAGGTCATGCATGTGATCCACCCGGATGAAAGCCAGGTATCCGGTCCTCTTAAGAAACCAGATGAGAATGATCATAAATGCCAGCGAGCAGACAAACATTCCGATAAAAACATACCAGCCGAAAATGGTGCTGTACCAGTGTGCATCAATGGACATGATCCAGTCCCAGCTGCTTGTGGATACAGTGATACCAAAGAATACCAGGAAGACTGCGGCAAAAATTTTCCTCCGGTTGTGAAATTTAATGTCTTCCGAGTTCATCAGTGCATCGGTATTCTTCCTCATTCCACGGGTCAACATGATCCAGCCGGCAAAATAGAGTACCATCCTTATGAAAAAGAAGGGTACGTTTAACCAGGCCGATTTTCCTTCCAGCACCGGATCGTGGAGATCCTTGTGTGACCAGTGATAGATATCCTCCATTCCGAAGAAAACAAGCAACATTAACAGGAATGCCACCGGGAGAAATGAGGTCAGTGCTTCAGGGATGCGCTGCAGAGCGGTGTGCCAGCCGGACCATGCGATCCTGTGGACCGCCAGAAAAAAGGCCCCTCCCAGCGCAATACCCAGGAACATCTGGTTGTTCAGCAGCACATTGGCCCAGATCCTTGAGGCATCAGGTTTGAATATCAATATGGCCGCAACAGATAGCAGGAAACCTGCAATGGTGGTTATACCAAGTATGTTGCGGATCTTAGTTGTAAATTTGAATTGCTCGTCCATAACTGAAGGTTTTCTTTTTACACAATTTCAACGGTTGGAACTCCGGACAGTACAGATTGAAGGTGGTCGCGCGTTGAATTCCCGTTCCCGGGTGCATCAACCAGGATTACAAACCTGTCATCAGTGATCCGGTCGTTCACGGGTTCGAATTTTTTTGATGGTAGTAATTTCGATCTTATAAGCAGTGCGCTTACAATTCCAAGTGCAGTAAACAACACTGTCAGCTCAAATGTTACGGGAATAAATGAGGGAACGGACAGGTATGGTTTCCCTCCAAAAACCAGTGGGTAGTCAACGGTGAAAACCCAGGCCTGAAACAGGAATCCCAGCAACCCCCCAAAAGCTCCACAAATGAATCCAACAATCGGGATTCTGGTTCGCTTCATCCCGAGGGCCTTATCGAGACCATGTACCGGAAAGGGTGTAAACACATCGAGGATTTTTTCATTATTCTCCTGGATTTTATAGACCGCTTCGAGCATGGGCACTTCATCTTCGAATACAACGGATACATATTTTGTATTTTCCATGATTTCAATTTTTAGGTAAGGGTTTTTCACCTGAACTCTTTATAACAGATTTAACCTCAGCAATGGCTATGACAGGGAAAACCCGGATGAAAAGGAAGAATGCCGTAAAGAATAACCCCAGGGTTCCCAGAAAGAGTCCGACCTCAACGATGGTGGGCTTATACATGGCCCAGCTGGAAGTGAGGTAATCCCTGTGCAGAGAGGTTACCACGATCACAAACCGCTCAAACCACATGCCTATATTGATGACAATAGAGAGACAGAAAGTAAAGACCAGGTTGGTCCTGAGTTTTTTGATCCACAACAGTTGGGGGGACAGGATATTGGCTGTCATCATGATCCAGTAAGCCCACCAGTATGGCCCGGTGGCCCGGTTGATCAGTACAAAGTGTTCATATTCCACTCCCGAGTACCATGAAATGAATAGCTCGGAAATGTAAGCCAGTCCGACAATGGAGCCTGTGGCAATGATGATCTTGTTCATGGACTCCACATGTCCCACGGTAATGTAATCTTCCAGGTGCAATGCCTTCCGGGTGATGATCATCAGGGTAAGCACCATGGCGAAACCGGAGAAAATGGCCCCTGCGACAAAATAGGGTGGGAAAATGGTCGTGTGCCAGCCTGGAACGATGGATGCAGCGAAGTCCATACTAACAATACTGTGTACTGAAAGTACCAGCGGAGCAGCCAGTGCCGCCAGGAGCAATGTTACCACCTCATGCCGGTGCCAGTGACGTGCGGATCCCTTCCATCCAAAACTCAGCACAGTATAAATGGTCTTTTTGAACCGTGACTTGATCTTGTCCCGGAGGGTTCCAATGTCGGGAATGAGACCCACATACCAGAAGACCAGTGAAACGGTGAAATAGGTGGAGATGGCAAAGACATCCCAGACCAGGGGAGAGTTAAAATTTATCCAGAGGCCTCTGAAATTAGGATAGGGGAAAATAAAGAATCCAAGCAGCGGTCGTCCCATATGTATGATGGGGAACAGCATGGCACAGATCACCGCAAAAATGGTCATGGCTTCAGCCGACCGGTTGATGCTGGTCCTCCATTTCTGCCGGAACAACAACAGGATTGCAGAAATGAAGGTGCCGGCATGGCCGATTCCGATCCACCATACAAAGTTGGTAATTCCCCAGCCCCATCCGATGGTCCGGTTGAGACCCCAGGTTCCTATTCCATGCCAGATGGTCCAGAATATCATGAAAGCTCCAAACAACAGGGCTGAACCGGATATAGTTATACCCACGTACCAGAGTCTTCCAGGCCGGCTTAATACGGGCCTGAGGATATCCTCAGTGACATCCTTGTAGGTCTTTCCCCCTTTTATCAAAGGGATTCTGATTGGCGATTGCAGCATATTTCAGGTTTTTTTATTCTATGTATTTCTTATTTTGGTCAGATAATGAACCGAAGGTTTGGTATAGAGCTCCTCCAGCAGGTTATACCGTCTTCCGCTTTTGATCAGTTTACTGATCTCGCTGGATGGATCGTTCATGTCTCCAAACACGATGGAATTTGCCGGACAGGATTGTGAGCATGCTGTCTGCATCTCCTCATCAACCAGTGCCCTGTTCTCTGCCTTGGCTTTCAATTTTGACGCCTGGATCCGTTGCACACACATTGAGCACTTTTCAATGACTCCCTGTGACCGTACAGTCACATCCGGATTCAACACCAATCTTCTGAGATCCTGTGTCATACCGGCAGCATCTCTCAGGTTTTCACCCAGGGTACCTGCTTCGGTATAGTTGAACCAGTTGAACCGCCTTACTTTGTATGGACAATTATTATTGCAGTAACGGGTTCCGATACAGCGGTTGTAAACCATCTGGTTCAGTCCCTCTGAGCTCTGGTTGGTGGCCGCAACCGGACATACATTTTCGCAGGGGGCATTGTCACAATGCTGACACATAACCGGCTGGAATACAACTTCCGGGTTATTTTCGTCCCCGCTGAAATACCTGTCAATCCTCATCCAGTGCATTTCATGCACCCTGGCTATCTCCTCTTTCCCTACTACGGGTATGTTATTCTCAGCCTGGCACGCAATGACACAATTGGCACACCCGGTACAGGTACTCAGGTCAATGGCCATGCCCCAGTGATGATTGGGAAACTCCCTCTCAGGATAAAGGCTCTCGGCATGCTCCTTAAAATGGGTATGCATTTCATTGCCGGAGGTGGGATCTTCTTTATAGGACCGGGCATCCGATTCACGAACCAATCCGCGGCCCTCCATGGAATGATGGGTCTGTGTTTGGGCAAGCGGAGCCTGAGTTCCCACCGGCACAATTTCGCCTGCAACTCCCCAATACTGGATGTTCCCACTCTTCATCACAGTGGATGGCCACACATCTGTTCCGACACCCCGACCTACCATGCCACAAGTCCTGCGACCATATCCAAGTGCTATTCCAACAGTTCCATAAGCCTGTCCCGGTTGAATGTGTACGGGAATCTCAACACCATTTAATCTTATCACATCTCCCGGTTTAAGTCCGAGCTCGCTTGCCTGACGGGGTGATACAGCTGCAAAGTTATCCCAGCAGATCTTTGAAACCGGGTCGGGCAACTCCTGAAGCCAGGGGTTGTTGGCCTGCCTGCCCGGACCAATGGCGATACTTTCATAAAAGACCAATTCGGTAACATCATCCCCTGAAGCATCTCCGGATCCAAGGGAATCCGGATCAAAGGGAGTCCTGTCCAAAGCTGTATCCCCCTTGTCAGTATGTTCATCGCCGGGACCGGGGGAAGGAACTCCCGGTTCAAATATGCCATTGTGCAGGGCATGGTCAAAAAAGACTTCCGGGCTGAAGTACTCTGCCTGAAGGGGCATTAAATTATCTGCCCAGAAACTGTTCATGAAATCGTAATAGGTCACTTCCGAACCAGTCCATTTTAGCAGTGTATCCTGAAACTGACGGGTGTTGAAGATGGGATTCATAACCGGCTGCATAAGGCTGTACTGGTGCCTTTTAGGCTCGGCATCATTCCAGCTCTCCAGGTAGTGGTTGTCCGGACATACAAAGTTTGCCAGCTTACTTGTTTCATCGGGTGCATGGCTCAGGGAAACCGTCAGACCAACGTTGTTAACTCCATTCGCAAACCCGGGAGAATCGTGCCATGTATAAGCAGGATTCACATCATACACAAGTAGAGCGTCGATCTTACCGGCATTCATTCTCCCGATCAGATCTTCCAGATCAGACTCCTTGCCCCGGCGTGTCCGAAGGTGGGATTCCCACAGTATGGTGGTACCCACATTCCCAAGTGTTCTGTTTATTTCATTAACGAGCAGCTGAATCTTTATATCATTGGAGGCAGAAACCACCAGCGATTTTCCCTTTGAAGCCACCAATTTCTTGCTTACCTCACTAACATCTACAGGCGATTGAGGTGCATTCACGGTACGGTTCTCCATGGCTCTGACCACCTCTTTGTATATATTCACCAGGATAGAAGCTTCCTGTGAAGGCTTTATCTGGATCCTTTTATCAGCATTGCTGCCGGTAAGACTCAGGTTGGATTCAATCTGGACCAGGTGATTCATCTCCTTATCCGGGTTCCTTCTTGCAGAAAACTGTTTGGTGTATTCAATGGACGATAACCATGTGCCCAGAAAGTCGGCACCCAGGCTCACAATAACATCCGCAAGATCGAAACGGTAATCGGGGATCACCTCCCTTCCGAAACTTTGAAGGTTGGCTTCCCTCATGGCTGATGCGGAAATGGCATCATACGGAATCCATTCTGTTCCGGGATAATGTGCTGTAAACCGGGAAATAACAGCTTCAGTGGATGGACTGTAAAGCGTGGGAGTCAGCAGAACAATGGATCCGCCCCGGTCTGATATCTGCCGCAAAATCTCCGGAATATTTTCATCAATCGATTCCCAGTCAACGGGCACACCTTCCTTTTCAGGTGCCTGGTACCGGCTGGTGTCATAAAGTTCCATTACCGAAGCCTGCACCCTGGCGCTGGTACCTCCGCGGGTGATCCCCGAATCAGGATTTCCTTCAATCTTGATGGGCCTTCCCTCGCGGGTTTTCACAATGATGCTGCAGTAATCGGAACCCTCCATAAATGTGGAAGCATAATAATTCGCATCTCCCGGAGTGATCTCATAGGGAGCTACCGCATAGGGCACCAGCTTCCGGACTTTCGACTGGCATGAAGCCATGGCCGAAACCGCAAAACTGAAACCACAGAGCTTTAAAAAGTCCCGCCGTGATGCCGAACCGTCTGTTTTCAAATCACCAAACATGGAAATCAGGGAAGTTTTATCTTTTCCGGGCATATCCGGCAAACTTACCTGCTTGCTTTCCTGTTTGGCATCTATATCTTTCCAGTATTTCTTCATTCTATTGGAATTTATTTCCGGTTGTGATCTTAATAGTGGCAAACACTGCATTGCCGTCCGTTAATATCCGATACCATGATACTGTCTATTCGTCCCGTTAACAGTGAATCATTCAATGCAGAATAATAGGTCTTGTAGTACTCATTTGAGAAATCAACCTTCGTTTCATCATGACAACTGATACACCATCCCATGGAGAGGTCTTCGGTCTGTTTCACTACATGCATGTTCTCCACATCGCCATGACAGGTAACGCAGTCAACACCTCCTATGGTTACATGCTGCATATGATTGAAATATGTAAAATCGGGAAGTGTATGGATCCGTACCCAGCGTATGGGTATGCTGTCCTCAGCTGCCTGCAGCACTTTCCTTATCTCAAATGTTCCGGTACGTGTTCCCTCCTTAACATGTTGATGGCAATTCATACAAAGGCTTACCGCCGGAACACCTGCATTTTTCCCTTTCAGGACTCCGGGATGACAATAATTGCAATCAATCTTGTTGTCTGTTGCATGAATTAAATGAGAGAATTTAATGGGCTGGACGGGGGCATAGTTTTTTGACAGATTAAACCCGAGTGCATCCTGCACTACAATTACAAGGATAACCGCCCATGCTGCGATTCCCACGATCCTCCGGGCAATCCCCGGAAGTTTTCTGAGCCTGCTTTTTTCAATTCGCAACAGGATGAGAAAAACAAACATGCCAATGAACAGGATCAATCTCCATTTGACGGGTTCGGAAGGAACAAACGGGGAGGTTTGCAGATGATCCAGATAGGCGATGATCTCCTGCTGCTGCCCATCGGTCAGTTCAATCTCAGCATGGACCTTTTTTATCAAATCACCTTCCGGGTTTTCAAAGTATTGATCAATTCCCCCGGCCTTATAAACCAGTACCCGGCCGGACAGATCCATGGCTGATGGATTCCAGTTAATCGTATCTGGCTCGTTGAAGTAGTGACAGTCCAGGCAGCTTTTCCCATCCGCATTAACAATCCCCTGAAAACTCTTCTCTCCCGACCGGAAGTTGCCCGGATCATCCGTATTCTCCTGGCCGATTACCGGAGTACTCAAGAGAACCATCAACATAACCATCATGTTGATTTTTCGAAATTGTACCATAGGACTCATGTATTTATAGTTCATTTTAAAAATCTTTTTTCTTTGCAATCCTCACCATAAACAGTGACGGGATAACAATCCAGCAGAGCATGCTGAACATGGAAATGAGGATTCCGTTTACAGAACCGAAAAAATTAAGGAACAATGCACCCGTATAACCCATGAGTGCTGCGATATCAAGTCCGAGCATGATCATAACCCTTGAGAGATCAATGGGATTCAGAAAAGTCATGATGATGGCCAGCGAATCGGTGGGATAATCCCTGAAAAGGATCAGAAGTATCAGGATCAAACCATCATAAATGATGGCCAGGAAGAACCAGATGAACAATGAGATCCCAAAGCCCAGAATTCTATTCTCATGTTTCAGCGCCGTGGCATAAGCAATGGCAGACATGCTGAAACTCAGGCAGACCCCGGCAAGTAATATCAACAGGAAATCGATAAAATGCTCTGAAACAATAATACCTTTCAGTAGAAAAGGGATGGTAATTCCCATTCCAAAGCTGAGTGATAGGGATATGGCAAGTCCTGTATACTGTCCCAGGATCAGCGATCTTCTTCTGACTGGCTGTGCCAGAAGCAGTTCTGTAAACTCCCTGGAGTTATAATAATAGATGGCACCAAAAACAATGGACACAAGAGGGATCAATACGAGCACAATATTCATCATGCTCACAATGGACTTGGTCAGATCGGCACTGAAATAGAGAATGGCACTGGTGACCACCAGGAAAAAGATAAAATAGAGGATGGCCCAGTAACTCTGGATCAGATCCATAAAACTGTATTTAATAAATTTTCTCATTTTCCGTTCTTCTCAACCAGTTGTGCAATTGCATTTTCCAGTGAATTTTCTCCCGATTTATTGTATATCTCTCTTAAACCACCCTTAAATATGATCTTGCCTTCAAGCAACAGAATGATATGATCTGACAACTCCTCAACCAGGTTCATAATGTGGGTTGTGTAAACAATGATCTTCCCCTGCTCTCTTTTTTCTGAGATGATTTTCCGGAACTTGGCAAGCGAAAACGGATCCAGGCTGATGGTCGGTTCATCAAGAATCAGGTAGGGCGTGTCAAAAAGAAATCCCAGGATCATATTTACTTTTTGCCTGTTTCCACCCGACAGGTTCCTCAACCTTTTTCGCATCTCCGGCTCAATCTTAAATAACCGGACCAATCCACTTTCATCAGCATCTTCATTCCTGATATCTTTGATGAGCCTGATCAGTTCATACACCCTGAGGTTGTCGGGAAACTTTGCAATCTGGGGAAGATAAGATATCTTCTTTCTGTAAGCATGAGTTTCCAGTACGCTTATCCCGTCCACGCTGATGCTGCCCTGTTTCGGATTTACAAGTCCAATGATGGATTTAAGCAGGGTTGTTTTACCGGACCCGTTTGGCCCCAGAATAGCGTAAATACCGGGATCTCCAATATCCAGGTTGATGTCTCTCAACACATGATGCCTTCCATAATATTTATTCAATCCTCTAATCTCAATCATGCTCAATACGCTTCATATAGGGTTTGCTATCCAACAGGTTATGGGGTGTAATGACCGGTGCCACTTTCTCTGCGTGATTGATCAGATCCACCAGAAGGCTGCGCATCAAAATGGTGGACGATTCCATATTCGCCATCATAAATGAAAACAGTTTTACAGGCCTGTAAGGAACATCCGATATACCATCCCTGTCAAGATCATAGGACCCTGTGTTCTCGCTCCAGAAGTTGCCATCGTAATTGTTATAGTTCCGTTTGCTGTTGGTGGAGACCTCAAAAGTGTTGTTTATAAAATTGTTTTTATGAATGATATTGTCATTGCAACTTCCCATAATATTGAGGGCCCAGCCATTCCTGATAAAATCATTGCCGGAAATGGTGATGCGGATGGCACCCTCTCCATAAATCCCAATGGTATTGCCACTAAACCGGTTGTTTCTGATCTCACTGTCGGTAATATCCTTCAGAAGCAGACCATAGGATGAGCTGCCCCAGTTATCCAGAAATTCATTTCCAATCATCTGTATGTCTTTCGAAAACATCACTGCCACACCTGCTCCGTTGGATATAAAGGTGTTGTTCAGGTAACGGTCATTGTCTGAGAACATAAAGTGGAGTCCGTACCGAAGGTTATTTTCAACCAGGTTGTTCCTGATGATGCTGTTATCCACGAATTCCAGATAGATCCCGTCCCGGTGACCTTCCGCATGATTCCCTTCGATCAGGTTTCTTTTGCTGTACCAGAGGTGGATCGCATTCCCGGAATTCATTTCATGCTCGGCATAACCAAGTATATGGTTGTTCCTTACTGTACAATCGTGACTGTGCTCAAGGTAGATTCCGAAAAAAGCATTTTCAAGTCGATTTGAATCGATCAGGCAATGTTTGCTTTCGATGATCCTTATGGCAGATCTGTCCTCCACGTAACTGACCCCCACATCTTTCAGCGCCAGTCCCCGGATAACTACACTGTCGGCCATTACCCTGATGATTTCATATTCATTTTCACCATCCAGTACCGGGTAATCTATACCAATAATGACCAGTCTTTTATGGATTTCCAGGTTCCCCTCCCTGTAGGTTCCCGGAAATATTTTGATGGTATCACCATCGACAGCCGAGTCAACAGCCTCCCTGATTGTCTCAAAAGTACGGCCCGGACCAACATTCAATTCACTGGCACTGCATGATATGCACCAGATGAGAAATCCCGCTATGTAGTTCAACCTATTCATACGCTTCAATGGCATTTCGTTTTATGGCCCGGAAATCTTTGAAAACCTCTTCCCATGTGTAAAGGTCCCCACCCTTCTCTTGCTGAAACTTTTCTGCTACATGCTTCTCTGAAAAAGCGGTCAGGTAGGCGCCCATGGGACTGGGCATCTCCCTGCTCACAAGGTAGGTGGCCCGTGTTGCATCAATCAGATGATCCGGCTGAGTATAGGGTGTTACCAATAAAAATTTCACTGTAGCGCCCAGCTCTTCATTGTAATAGAGATAATCGATCAGGCACTCAGTTGCATCAAAGGTATAGACCTTCCCCTTCTGTGTGACAATCTCTGACCCATACCTGTGATCCATGATGGTCATTTTACAATAGGCACAATTATCTTCTCCGTAATTGATTGGCCTTTCTTGTACGCTGCATGAGGATGCACAAACTAAAATAATCAACAGGTAGTACTGCTTCAGTTTCATCTCATTCCTATATTTTAATACCCAGGTGAAGGAATAAACTTCTGCCTGGTCTGTAATAATTACCCCAATCCAGATGCTCACTGTATGCCTTATCCAGTATATTCTCCACGCCGGCACTTATCTTCATCAGGGTTTCTGATACCTGCACGTGACAGGATGCCCGAATATTATATACCGAGAAGGCCCGTGTGGCAGTTTCCCCAAAACCAAGATTTATCCTGTTCTGAGCAGCAGAAAACTCCCCTTCAGCCTGGATAGAGATCGTGCGATGCTGGATCTTGCAAATGCATATATTCCTCAGCGGTGGTATCATGGGCAGGGGGTCACCATCATGGGTCCTGGCATATGTGTATCGTGAAAGTGAATAGAGGGTAAGCATCTCAATGGGCTTCCATTGTAACTGCAGACTGCTTCCATACACCACAGCATGGGGTATGTTTTCATATCTTTTCACTCCTGATGCATAAAGATTCATCTGTGGGATCTCCGGATCAATCTGTCCCAGGATATAATCACTTACCCGGCTAAACCGGTTGCGGAAACTTAATTTGAAATCTGGCCACATGAAGTGAATCTGTGCCCAGATGTGGGCCGATCGCTCAAGATCTATATCCGGATTCCCCAGGTAATCATACCCATCCAGTGCATTATACAGAAAGAATCCGAATTGTTCACTGCTGGTGGGGAGCCTTTCAGAGTATCCTATGCCGGCACTTAAATTGTACAAAGAATGATTGTTCAGGCTGAGATTAAGGTTCAGACTTTTTGGCATTTCAAAATATTCCCTGTCAATATCATAGCCGAAAATTTCAAACTGCCTGTGGCCGGTTTCCGAAATAACCCTTGTGGTGCTCAAATCCATCCTGGCTTCAATGGTGAGTTTAAGAGACCTTTTCAGAAAAGTCGTATTCCTGGCAAAGATTCCAGTTACATTCCTGAACATGTCAGGCCATGTTTCAGCATACATGGGTGGTTCATCCGGATATTCGGGATTCTCCATATACATGGTCATGTTTGCCCTGGAAAAATTCAAATAATCATCAATCTTAATATAGAGCCGGTTCTTATCATCAAGGTCAATATTCCCTTCCAGGTAGAATCCATACGTATCACTCCAACCGGGCATATCCATCCGCATTACAACCGTATCCCGATCATCCGGCGTATCGCCCTCAATGAAGTAGACGCTGTCCCTTTCCGAATCATCCATCATGTGATAGATCGAGTTGTAATAGATTTTCGCTTTCAACTGGCTGATTGTCCGGTGATATCCCGGCATCCGGTACTCAATGGCATACATCCTCGCTTTTGCTTTTCCCACATCCATTGGCAGCGCCGGATAGCCCACATTAAATGCATCGTCCATCAAAAAATCGAACCGCAGGACATTGTTCTTATTGATATCATATCTGAGAACCGAGTGCATGTTGATCTTTTCGAACTGGGTGAAAGGCACAACACTGCCATCACCCCCGGTATAACTGGAGTGCTTCCGGTAAGTTCCGCTGGACCGGAATGCCCACTTTTCCCTGTTCAACTCAAGAGCACCGTTGGCGTTAATACCATCCGAAACCGATTCAAAAACCATCCCTCCATAGACTGAAACATTCCGGTCTCCTGTAGCTGGTTCTTTCAGGATCATATCAAAAGAGCCACCCACGGTATTCCCGTTCTGGCTACCGGCAGTACCATGGGTGATTCTGAAACTCTCCAGGTTATCAGTCTCTATGTAAGATGTTATGGGATCCATGCGGTCCGTGCATGCACCAAACATTCTCATTCCGTCTACCGTAATGTTCACCTGTCCTCCCGAGAAACCATCCATTTGAGGCTCCATGGCATAGGCTCCGCGCCTGATGAGTGAAATGCCATCCAGCCTAGCATTGATCCTGTCAATGGATGAAAACCTGCTGGACCGCGAAAGATCCAGTACACTATTTTCACCCAGGGGTACTGTTTCAAATATGGTAAACTCATCAAGCATAATGGTGTCATTGGTTATACCACCCTCCAACTGGGCCGGTAAAACAACCCAGATGTTGAGTAATGCTATGATCCATGGAACCTTTTTCATTCCAATTAATCCAATGTAATATCCATGTAAGCATCATCGGTTATTACATCATCTCCTTTCTTTATTGTTAAATGCACACGCCACCATCCGGTCATGGTAAAATTTATCTTTCCAGCATAATGACCATCGGCCGTGTGAACCGGATGTACATTATTGGGTGAACCATGGTCCATTGAGGGCATTTCAGGTTCTATCTCCACAGTCAGGTCCTCTGCAGGAGGAAAACTCATCATGCTTTCCTTATAATGAATGGTAAACTCACATTCGTTTATACCTACCACCGGTTTCATGGGCTCTACCAGGGAAACAAAATATTTAGTATCATCCAGGGGTGAGATCACATCAATTTTTCTTTTCTCCTCCAGGTTTCTGACAACAGGAATTTCCAGCACTGCTGTTTCATCCTTATCGCTGGTTTTTATATCTACATCCAGGGTCCATGCCATCATATCTGTACCGGGCATGATAAACACCACTGCACCCTCAAAGAGTCCCTCATCAATGGCTTAAAAGCTATTGTTGCATCTGTGACCTTCTCCATTGAAATTGTATTTTTCACTGATACATAAAGTTTGTTATAGCCTTCAAACAGGGTATCCCGGGCATAAATTTTCACCTCAAAAGTGTTTTCATCCGTTATAGCTTTTGCAATCATTACCATTTCTGGTTCCTTGTCTTCCGGATCCTCCTCTTTCTCACAGGAAATAAACAACAGTAAGAATACAGACAGGATCACATATATAAATGAACTTTTTTTCATCCTCTAAATGCTTTATCTGATTGAATATCATAAGAATTTTCATATGCACTGCAATGAATATCCTTACATGGGGGGATGAAAAATGGATGGCATGTATTCAAAAGAGTAACTCTTCTGATACACTGTTTTAATTAATTTTCGAACCAGGAGCAGCTTTTGTTCAGCTTTTTCTGATGGTAAATATTTTATTGCCTCTTCTTTTTTATTCTGGGGCCGAAATGGAGAATGATCCTGTGAGTCATCTATCTCCTTCTTTACCCGTTTTTCCAGATGGCACTTGCCATTGCAATGCATCTCCGGTTTAGCCTTGTTCACACAAAATTTCTCAATAATCAGATCTTTCCGGATCATATAGTCCAGGTACGGGATCACTGGTTTCACCAGGATGAAAGCGAAGACCGCGGTTAATATGATGGCGTAAACCCTGATCACTGATCCTTTGATGAATTAATTAATCTTTATCTCTCTTCTGCCTTTGATCCCAAAGTAAACCGCCAGTCCACCCGCTACCATTGCAAGTGTCAGAAAAAACGATCCCAGTCGTGGATATGAGAGGGCCGTGAAGTTGAGAATGATCTTCTTACCGATCAGCGGAGGCTTGTAGGTCATGCCCTCAATCTTAATGGCTGCATTGGGGTCCAGGTTGTGTCCGTAATCATACTCCCACAGATAGAAATCGTAAATGGCCAGTGCTCCGGCTGCCACCAGCACAATCAACCATACCAGGTTCAGTTGCCACCTGTTAATGAGGGCCAGGATGAGGGCCACACCCGACAGGCCAAGAATGATATATTTCATGAACTGGAGTTCAGGGATTGAATCAGGTTCAATGGGTTTCATCCCGATATAGTGGTTCAGGATATTGATATTCTGAAGTGTGCCCGGCTCCGACCCGGTAATTTTGGTAACCCAAATAAACATACTCAGGCCATTGGGATATTGCGCTGCAAGCAGGGTTATTTTCCACAATGGGAAAACAAACATCAATGGCAGTGCTACGGCTGCAGCCAGCATAAAGATTCTTGACTTTAATTTCATAACTTGTGTGTAACTTGAATTTATAAACTACAGTGATACAGAAACAGATCCTGCAAGGGAGTCCCCAACAATAACCCGTATTATCCTTGACAGGACCTGCTCTGTTACAACATGTAAATCAAATCAACTGTTAATACCCATCATTCGTCCGTTCCAATACTCCACGTCAATTTTGTATTTGAATTCCGCGGAGATACCCTGATATATCCCTGCATCTCCTGGTGAAGCGCAGAGCAAAAGTCGGTGCAATAAAACGGAATAACTCCAGGGTATTGGGGTTTCCAGAGTAATGTTTCCGTTTGTCCGGGCATGATCAGCAACTCTGAATTCCTGGCTCCCATCACTGCAAATCCGTGGGGCACATCGTAGTCCTGCTCCAGGTTGGTCACGTGGAAATAGACCTCATCACCCACCCTGATCCCTTCAATATTGTCAGGAGCAAAATGGGAACGGATGGTTGTCATATAGATGCGAACCACATTCCCGTCCCTGACCACTTTTACCTCCTCTTCTGATTTCACAGCATGGGGATGGTGATTCTCTTCAAGTTTATAGATCTGTTTGGAATTCGGGATGAGAATTTCCGCCGGAATAGCCTGCGCATAATGAGGTTCTCCTATGGTCGGGAAGTCAAGGATCAGTTGCATTTTACCGCCGGAAATATCAAACAACTGTGCTGCCTGGTTCACTTCAGGACCGGTGGGCAGGTACCTGTCTTTGGTGATCTTGTTCAGGGCCAGCAAATACTTACCCCAGGGCTTGCGTGAATCTCCGCCGGGAACCATAAGGTGGCCTATGGAATAATAACAGGGCACCCTGTCCAGCACTTCCCATGTACCTACCTTCCACTTGATGATCTCTGAGGTGATGAAGAACGAGGTATATGCATTGCCATCACCATCAAATTCGGTATGCAGAGGACCCAGTCCGGTACTTTTCACAATTCCTGCCAGCGTTGCATCAAAATTCAGCACAGGAATACCATATCTCTCATCTTCGAAATCTTCATTTTCTATGGCAGCCAGCATCTTTGTAAAGGAATGGACCGTAAGTTCAGCGGAGAGTTTTCCATTGCCCACAATATATTCCCCTGTAGGATCCACGTCCACACCATGCGGGGATTTGGGACAGGGAAGGAAGTATACCAATCCCGGACAATCTTCAGGCTTCAACACTTTCACTGTTTCAAATTTCTCAGTGGTAGCCATCTGGGTATCTTCATCGTAAAAATTCCTGAGATAAGGTGCATTCATCTCTTCATAGTTCCCTTCAGCGATATACTGCTCGGCCAGCTTCCAGTTGACCGCAGCAATGAAATCCTTATCGTACTTTGAAGCCTCTACTTCCAGCAGTGTATTGCTCTCTTCAGTATTGTAGCTGCTGAAAAAAGTCCATCCGTCTGATTTACCTTTTCCGGAGTGCGCCAGATCGTAGTTAAATCCGGGCATCAGGATCTGAAAAGC
>SDBV01006843.1_pt1 | contig 15703 bp, 16 predicted proteins | sample 2277081 | NCBI WGS metagenome assembly SDBV01 (sample SAMN10402039, study PRJNA504765) | marine sediment metagenome | isolation source: marine sediment core GS10_PC15, 223 cmbsf | place: Arctic Ocean: Southern Knipovich Ridge | collected 2010
TACATTGCTAGTCATTATGATAATGCACTAGCCGGCTAATGTCTCCTCCTTGCAGAACGGTGATCTGATCCGCAATGAGCCAATTGGTTACTTCCAGAACGATATACCCCTTTTAAGAAAATGAACTGTTTCGCTCTGCGTTTTTTACAAGCGTTTGTCACCACTCAATAGTAGTATCATTCAGGAGTAGTAACAGCTATGTTGCCTTTAAAAGGCTTGTGGTTATCTTACGGCTATTATTTCAATTTCTGGATAAAGTTCTTGGATTCTGGATAAAAATCAAAATAGTGTAATACAGCCATCTCAGCTATTCGTAAGGCGAATCAGTTCAATTGCTTTTAAAGCAGTTTTTCACATATTACTATGGAAGATAAAAAAACATGCGCAAACTGCCAGCGAGAACTTGATATTGGTGTCGATGCAATAAGGATTGACGAGGGTGTCATCGGTATGAAAGATTTCGTGCCTTTAGACAAGACCTTGTTCTTCTGCTGCGAAGACTGCATTAGCAAGTACTTCGACCTCGGCAATTTGCCAAGCGTGCCAAAAAGAATACCGTAGGATAGTATTGACATAAAACTCTTTCTTTTGTAATAAGTAAAGGGATTTAGCAATTCGGCTTAACAGGAATACCTGCCTGCAAGCCGGATTGTAAATCTTCGAGTTGCTTCAGTTTGGCTATATAGATTTGCATCAAAGCCTTCAGCTGAATTACATCGTTGCTATAAGCATTGAGTTTATCTTTGAGTATTTCATTTTCTTGCTCAGTTTTCAAAAGCCTTTTCTCAATCTCGGTTTTAGTAAGATCGATTAGCATATCCTCTTCGCTGATTGTATCCTTCATTCCAAGTAGTTCTGAATAATAGTGGATCTTGTCAGATTTCTTCCAGCCAAAACGATATTTCAGGGCAGATTCAGATTTGTAACGAGGTAGCCAGTAGCAACAGGAGCAATGACGAAAATCATACATGGTCAGGTTGGAATACTTCTCACCAGCAAGGCTTTCACCTTCGCCAAGAACCCGTTTAGCGAGCCTTTTAAGATATTGATTGACAACGGGCGGAGAAATATTGAATAGCTGATCATTGCCTTGTAAACACTTATCTTTTATATATTGCCTCAGCAAGTCAGAACAGAACATCAAATTGATCTTTCTGCCAAAACTGCCTTTTTTGACTATCTCCTGGCTGATATTGAGTTTTTTTAAGCCATCATAAATATTGGATACTCGAATATTTATTAATTCAGTAGGGCTACGAATGCCGGTATCATACAAAAACATAATCAGAACTTTATATTCAGGTTTTGCATGATCACACAAACTTTTTATTTGTTCTTGTGATAAATATACCCATCTTGGCTTAGAGTTTGAAACATCGACATCTTCGGTAATATCACTTATTTCAATCCCTTTCTTTTTGTTAATCTTCATGTGCCAATGCCAGAATGATTTAAAGGGTTTAACGAAGTCAACAACAGACTGATAATATTTTCCATCCAACCTTTTGATTGTGCCATTTCGCATTGCGTTAAAAAATTTAATGAGCTGCTCTTCGCTTATGTCGCTTAAGTCAACATCACAGTGTTGCTTGATTTGCTTTGCGAGAAAGATCATCCTTTGCTTCAGGTTATTTAAACGAATATAACTTCTTGGCCCTTTCACACTTTTGGAAGAAATGTTCAAGCCGTTTTCCATGTCCGAGATGTATTGAAGAATGATGTCAGAATTGGATTTGCTGATTCCGATGATGCCGTTTTTGACATTGTCCTTCCATCTGAAGAATTTCTCTTTGTGTTTATATGGGTCTATTTTCATGATGTCTTAATCAGTTTCAAATAGCTTATAATATTTGAACTGTTTCACAAAAAGACACCTCCTTAAAATCACAAAACCCTGCTACGCCCCAACCGGGCAAGATAGTATTGTGTGATTTCGTGGGGGTGTCTTTTTCTATGTTAATTTATGATAATACTTAGAAAAAGGATACACTGCTATTTATATGTTGCGCTGTTTTACTAAAATGGTCGATGGGGCAGTTCAAGGTTTATAAAGGCTTTCAGGAAATAAAAAAACTTAGCAATAATCCGTCGAGGACTATCGCTAAGTTTTATGGTACTAATTTACATCACCGACATTGATCTCCGAAGCCAGTAGGTTAATCTGGATGTCTGGTTCCACTGGCATTAAACGTAGATACTTTGTGAACTGAGCGAGCATGAAGCCTGCTGCTATGTTTGCACAGTAGATAGTGCTCTTGGCTGTACAGGGGCCAGCGTGAGCCTGTTCTGCGGTAAACAGGGTCGTTGGGTAGTAAGTTCTGCTCTTATCGTCACAGGCGGTCACAATGCGTAATACCTCCGCAGACATTCTGCCATCTACGAAAAAATTCACCTTGTCTTTGATTGCATCCCAGATGTGCTTGCGGGCGACAATCGAATCTACACAGACAAAAACACAGTTGCCCACTGGTGTTGAGCGTTTGAATTTATCCAGCACCACTTCGATTTGCAGATCGTGATTAATCTCTCGGCAGAACTCGGCTGTTACATCAACCTTGGGGTGTTTGAGGTCTTTGTGCATGTAGCCTTGTGTTGTCAGATTACTGATTTCAACTGTATCGAAATCTATCAACTGTAGATGCGGTACGCCGATAGCGGTTAGTTGAATCGCTACCTGTCTGCCGATGGCACCGACGCCGATCACTGTTGCCTTGCAGTCAAGTATTCGCTGCCTTGGTACAATGTCGGCTTGCCTTGAATATCTTTCGTTATTCATATAACACCTCACTTTCATCCCAGAAATCACTTCTTATTGATAGTTCTTCTATGAAATATTCCCGTTCCATAGGATCCATGGAGTCGACTTCGGAGAGCAAGGCCTCACCTGTTAGATCGCTAAGATTATCAAAACCGTCACTTCCAAAAACATCGGCTTCTTCAGTTTGCTTAATCCTTTTTGATTTGCCGGTAAGGTTGAAGATCGTATCTTCGATGACATTAGCCAGGTATTGTTGCTGCCAAACTTCGAAGTCTGCTGCGTTAAAGTCACAACTGTAATCGACACAGATCGGGATTTTTACTTCTCCGCCCGGGCCTGCATTGAAACGCAGTCTTGCATAGGTGCTGCCATCCTGGGCGATGATCGCCATTATGGACCAGTCGCATGAGCCGAACACACGCTGGAATGTTGATTCGTCGGTGCAGCTTGGCTGTGGTGAATTGCCGGGATGTGTATGGAGCCAAACGCGGGCGAATTGTTCGGGTTTTCTCCCTGCTTCGACCATATCCTCGAAAAAATCGGCAACTGCTATATCATCAAATGAAACTGAAACTGAGGTTACTTTTTGTTTTACCAAAGCAAAATCTGTTACAAATAGCAGATCATCAACTTCGGTGATTCCAAAACCGCCAACTTCGTTGTCTGTTATGTCACGCAGGAATACTAGTTTGGCCCAGGCTGTTGGGCTGAACCGCAGGCTCGGTCTTTGACGTTGTTGGTTCTTCTTCAAGTTCTTCATCTTCTTGATCCTTTCTTTGTTCTTCACAAGTTTCACATAAACCTTCTTCATTGATACAATCTTTACAAAGCGTTTCATCACATTCGCTGCATACCACTGTACAGCTATTACAAACAGGTTGGTTGCAAGCTGGGCATTCATAGCTGCAACCCAGGCAAATCGTTGTGTCGCAAATTTGGCAATAGGTGCTGCAACTGCTGCAATAATCACGTTCGCAATTTTCACAGTAGTAGCATTCATCGCCAGCAACGGTATAGCCGCAGTCATAGCAGGATATGCCTTCCCATTCGTCCAGCGATACATAAGGGCTGTCTGGATTGTAGGTTTGTAGTATCTGCACGATGATTGTAAAGAAGTCGTTAAGCCTGCCTTGTTGAATTGCTTTGCGGATCGCAATGTAGCCGTCGCCTTCACAGAGTTTTTCATGGCTGACATGCGGATGGGTTACATCGCAATCGCTGCCTGCCGGGTTTGGTTCAAGGGCTATGATCTTGTATGGGCTTTCAGTTGCAAGCTTTTTGATCTCGTTTAGAAATAGCCGGATTTCAAAAGGGCCTAATGAAATGTCATCCAGTGTGATTGATTCGGTTATTACCGAGATCGTTTTTGCTTTAAGATCAAGCTTGAGCTCGCCGAATTCATCTTCAATCTGCAATAACTCCGCAACAACATCGCATAACTTAGGCTGTTTGATGTCATCGCTGTTGACTGTGTTTTTGAACTGTTCCAGGCGATGTGAGAAGTCGTTGAGATTTCTACTGATCCTTGAGCGTATCTTTTCGGCTGACGGATACCAGCACCTGTCAACGGCTTTTTGAAAGATTCGAGAGTCTTTGGTTACGTCAGAGCATTTGCAGCTGAAGTCTTCAAGTTTTTGTTGTATTTGTCTGAGCCTTTCATGCTTAAGGGTATATAGGGTTTGCAAGAGCATGTTTGCCGCTCTTATGTATTGTTTGTACTTTTTCATAATTTTATCCTTGCGCAAAGAAATGCCTCTATCTATAATTGAAAATAGACAGAGGCATTATGGTTAATGTTTGCGTTTATGCAGTCTGCTGGTGACTCAGTAGGCCGCTCCGTCTATTTTCGTTGGCGTGATCGTTACCCGGTCGTTTTCCTTAAGAATATAATCTTTGGGAACGGGTTGGCGGTTCACGCGAATCAGGAAATTGGCAGCTTCTTCGTGGGGCATCTTTTGCGCAAAAAGCTTTGAGATACTCATATCTTCTTCGATATTCATATAATCGGCAAAGCCGCCACCGCTATTATTAATGTACATAATCTTCATGTTACTTTTCCTTTCGGTAAATAATTTTTATTTAAGTTAATTTTGCATGTGATATGTTTACTCTGCCTAGGCGGACTGCGCGCAACGGCACCATTGTGATTGTTCATAGACATTCCTTTCTGAAATGAATTGTTGATGTGTGTTTAGTTAATCCTTAAACATCTCCGGTGCGATTTCTTCCAGCGTCTTTGGTTGCCAATACAGGTCTCTTTCTATAGGCAAACCCAATCCTCCTTTTATGCTTTGAAGCTCAGCCAGACTGAAATAGCCAAGTTCTTTTTCGTGTCCTTCTACAAGGCCAAAGAACGTATCTTTACCATCGAATTCTGTCGCCCACCATGTCCAGTTGGAATCTGGGGTGAAGAATTTCACATGTGCGATTGCCTTACCCCCTTTTTCTTCCTGCGAATATAAAGCAGGCAGCTTCTTTCTGATTTCTTGTGTTAATAGTTTCATTGTCATTTTTCCTTTCTTTGAATAAGGTTGTTAAAAACAAAAAGCACACCCCTTGCCAAAAGAGATGTGCTTGAACGGGCGTATTTCACGGATGTTTCTGCAGGTATTCCGAAGACGAAAACAGGTATTTCAGCCTGAAAACTTCCGGAAGACCATGATCTGAAAAACAGTTCCAACTAGAAAAATGATTCTGACATTTTTGTGACAGCAGGTTATTTCCTAACCATCGTTGCTGTTTATTTGGATCGCAAGTTTCTGGAGTGTTGCTGTATTCTATGTTTTGTGAAACACGGAGTAGTTGTCAATGGATTAAGAGCACGAATGTGCTAATGCGATTTTGGCTTAAAGCCGAATTTGTTCTAAATGATAGAATTGTGAGAAAAAGTATTATTTAAACGGTTGAACTGTTTTGCCCTGCGTTTTATTCAGCGTAGATCGGTCGAATGTTTTTAAGAGATGTAGCTGGGATTAGTGAATGGAAGAAATGATTAGAGATGAAGGTTTGGGGGAAGTGATCGACACAGTAAAAGATTTGATTTCTCAAACTGACAGCAGAATAAAAGTGAGTCTATGATAACTGTCCAGTGCGAACTGAAAGATTTATAAACGGTTGACCCTATTATTCTATATAGCTAAGGACGATGAAAACTATTCTACTTATTTGACTGCGAATCTCGAACGGTTCAAAGGTAAATGGGTTGTATTATGCGACAAGCAAATAACTGCCTCCGGCAAGGATGTTATAGAGATTGTCAGTGAGACTCGAATGAAATATCCAGATAAAAATTTTCTTCTGGCAAGAGTATCTGAGGAAGGGGCTATGATTTTTTAGAAGCTCTGGTGTAAAGTCATTTCTAGCAACATGAAGAATTATTGCTTCATGGAAGTTATAATTTTTAAGTTTTATTCATATCCAAATCTTCTTCCATAGTCCTTATGACGAGTAAACCACTCTAAAATAATCGCGACAATTTCAATTTCTGAAAATGACTTCAAAGAGTAGATCAACCGCCAACCCTTCCCTTTGCTTAACTCAACCCAGAAAGCGTTATCAACTCCTTTTTTCTTATATTTGTTTGGGATTAGTCGTTTAGCGATTGGCTGACCGAATACAGGTTTTTCTTTAATCCGCTCAATGACAGAATCTAACTTTTTCTTAAGTGGGTCTGTTTCAGGAAGTTTCTCGTATTCTTCTTTCAGTTTTTCGTTTTCAAAAACAACCTTAACTTCTGCATTTTTTCTTTTCTTTGACATTATCATAATGGAGGTGTTTGTTCTCAAGATACCGCTTTGCTAACTCAGGATTCCAAATGTATGTGATGACGCCACTATCTGAGATGACGATTCGGTTTATTTCATCCAGGTATTCCAAGATCACAAGATAGGTGGGCCACATGACTTTTCTGGGAAGTTTTTGCCAGAGTTGTGTTTTCTTGAATTCGCCACTGTATTCATGGATAGTTTTCTCGACCATTTTTACGGTTTCTAAGGTAGGCGATCTGAATAGCCGGATTCCTTGGTCTTCTGTATTGTTTGCTAATTGCTGTTTCATATATACATATCAATTGATAGGTATATAAATATTGTGGTCTTCAGGCTTTCACGCTCACCAAAAAGCTTTAAATATGCGGTGTTGTTAATGATTAAATGAACAATAAGAGGGCTCTGTCACAAACTATTGCGACAGTGTTAATGATCTTACAGATTATAGTTGCAATTACTATACTTTCGGGCGTGGTTTTCAAATTGGTAAATAACTCCGCAGATGATTTTTCGTTTGAGGGACGTATCTCCCAATTCGAAATTAAGGATGTCAATTTCTGGATAACAGGGGGAGGATCAATAAGAGTTAAAAGCAACTCTAAGGCAGAGGAAATGGATTCAGTGAAAATTATCTTCTATGATAAAAATCGGGATGCTTATGATATTGTTATTAGCGATCCTGACAGAGTCCCGAAGTTGCATGAAACAAAAACCATTGTATTGACTATAGACGAAATCCCAATTAATAATTCAGAGATCGAAAGGATTTCAATATTTCCCACGGACGGGAGAAACTACGGTCTTGAATTTAAAGAGCCTGAATCATTCATTCAAAGAGATTCATCCGATAACCGAATATTAGATGCACCACCTGAGGCAATCAGTTGGTGGCGATTTGACAAAACGACCAAAGACCACATCGGAAATAACCATGGGACATTACAAGATGATGCCATCCTAACTGAAGATGGTGAATTGCTTTTAGATGGAGATGGAGACTGGGTTGACATTGGGCACCATGATAACCTGGACATCAAAGATAGCGATTGGACGATCAGTGTATGGGTGAAACCAGAAAGACTTACTTCCAGCCAGTATATTGTGTCCAAAAGAGACCCTGCAACTTTTGCTAACGGACAATATGCAGTATTATTGTATGATAATATCTTCAGCGTTTTTCTTTTTGATGAATCTCCCAAAATCGCTAATGGGCAGAAAATGATCAATCTTAACGAATGGTCTTATCTGACCGCTGTTTATAAAAAAGGACAAACCCTAAAAACCTATGTCAATGGCCAATATGACAGCGAAGTTTCGATAAGCGGAACCTCTTATGCTAACCTTGAAGATGTTGCTTTTCAAATAGGCTCTGTAGATGGCACACAATCTTTTCAGGGACTGATCGATGAGGTCATTATCTTTAATAAGGCTCTCTCAGAAAACGAAATTAAGGCGATTTATAATAACCAGGAAAAGAATTAGCTTTGTTTTTTCAACAAGCATATCCCAAAAGCTAATAAAGCAATTGTGCCGGGCTCAGGAACCTGACCGTTTGGGACATAGGCGGTATCTGGGATCGCCCAATTGCCAATAGAAGTCATAGCCTGAATTTCTTCTGCGCTTTGCCCTTGGTTATAAGCGAAAATCGAAAATAATTTTGACTCTCCGCATTGGATCGCTTCATAGCCGTTGAAAGTATATAGCTCGATTTGATTGCTGGTAATAACTGCAACCCATGGATCAGGTACCTGGACGGCATAGATGGTCTGATTCGTTCCAGCAGGAATTAATACTCTATAAAGAGCATCGTCCAGATTGCTTGACTGAGTTGTATTTTGGACAAGGTAATCAATCTTTAATTCATTACCCACATGAGATATATCGAAATCTGATATACTGCTTGAAGTATCAATATCCATAGTAATTAAAGCACCGTGCGCCAAATTTGCCATTAAGCAAATGGCAGAAATCATATAAACCTGGACCAAAACTTTTTGTTTGAACATAGTTCACCCTTTCCTCAAGAATTTTATTTGTATAATCGATCTAAGGCTTTTTTGATTTCAGGCAGCATTACATCTGCATAAACCTGGGTTGTTGTAATTTTTGAATGTCCCAGCTGTTTCTGTACAAGGCGAAGATTCCAGTTGCTCGCCTTTAACAGAAAGCATGCATATGTGTGCCTCAGGCAGTGAATCGAATAATGCAGAGGCAGGTTTGCTTTTTGTGCACATCGCTTAAATGCTTTCTGTATCGCCCTGGTTGTCATGTGTCCTCCTGTATTACTGGATAATAATAATGGCTGTCCTGGTTCTATCGATTCGCCGATACTTTGTTTCCAAACCAGATATTCCTTGCAATGCTGCTTGAACGGGCCGTTAAAAAAGACCCTCCGCCTTTTACTGCCTTTGCCGTTTTTTACCAACAGTGATGGAAGTGTATCCTCTGTGCTAAGGTCGTCGCAATTCAGTGCCGCTATTTCCATTACTCTAAGACCGGTTGCCAGACCCAGATGGATAATGAAGTAATCCCTCACAGCTGTTTCCCTTCTCTTACCACAGGCAGATTCCGTTCTGTTTTTGGCAACAGCCAGCAGTTTCTCCATATCCTTTTTTGGCAGAAACTTCTTAGGATCAAGCTCCCAGGTATTTGATTTCATTCTTTTTCAGGCATCGTATCCTCCTTTCTCAAAAGGTTCAGATAAGGTGTGAAATATGAACCTTCTTAAACGAAAAGAAACGGATTTAACTACTTTGTGGAAAAGCAGATACGACGACGAACAGGCGTGTAAGTAACGGTTAAAAACTTCTCTGAAGGAAGACTGGAAATTGGCACAGATCAGATCGGAAAAGGTTGAAACCGGGCAGTTATCGACGATTTTTTGGAGAAAATCTTTGAAATGGTAATAAAAAAAGGTTCAGAAAACACACCTTTTCTGAACCTTTCGCTTTTTATTATAACATATCGACTTTCAGGCTTCAAGATATATGACCACATTTTAAGTGATTCTTGACAACAACTGGTAACAAATTATAATTACTGCAATTGCAGTCCCCATTTTAAGTTTCTTTTTTGACAGGAGATACAATTAAATGGCAAAAAAACAGGACATCCTTACTGTTGAGGAGCTTTCTAAATATCTTAAGATTCCCAAATCCACCGTATACAAGCTATGCCAAGAGGGGAAGATTCCGGGACAAAAAGTTGGAAGGCATTGGCGTTTCCGTCGGGAAACTATTGATCAGTGGCTTGATGAGAAATCAAGAAGCTCGGAAGAGTGAGTAGATTTAAAATGAAATACTATATATAGAATAGGGGTAGCCCAATGAGCGATATGAAACTTTTTAAAATCGATGGGATGTCAGTTGTAGAAATCGAAGGTAAATCTGTGGCAATAGAAAAATCCCTTCAAGCTACAATTGAACGGAATCTGGAAACTTTTCTTGGTGTCAAATTTCTGGCAACTGAATATGCCACCGGCAAAACACATGGCGGACGGATTGATACTCTTGGTGTCGACGAGAATGGGTGCCCTGTTATCATCGAGTATAAGCGTGCAATAAATCAGAATGTCATCAACCAGGGGCTGTTCTATCTTGATTGGTTAATGGATCACAGAGGTGAGTTTGAACTGCTTGTTCTTAAAAAGCATGGAAAGGAAGTGTCAGAAAAGATTGAATGGTCAAGCCCACGGTTGATTTGCATCGCCGGAGATTATAAGAAATACGACCTTCATGCAGTTTCACAAATTAACCGCAATATTGAGCTTATGCGATATTGCCACTACGGCGATGATCTGCTCATGTTAGATTTGGTCAATTCTGTTTCTACTGATCCCATTAAAATGGAAAGAAATGGGAACGGCAAAAAAACTGAATATAAAACCGTCAGTGACTATATTGAGTCGGCGGACACAGAATTGACGGACAGGTATGAAGCACTGAAAGAGCTTTTGTTAAGCTTTGGTGATGATGTGCAATGTAAGACTCTTAAATATTATGTAGCTTTTAAGCGAATAAAGAATTTTGCCTGTGTCGAAGTTCATACCCAGACCCGAAATCTAATGCTTTATGTCAAGGTTGATCCCGATAGTATTACACTTGAGGAAGGTTTTACTCGTGATGTCAGAAATGTTGGCCATTATGGAACAGGTGGGCTTGAGATCACAATTCGAACGATGGAAGATATTGAAAAAGCAAAGTTGTTATTAGAAAAGAGTTATGAAATTAGCTGATTGGCTCAAGATTGTAAGTGAAATGTTTTTTTCTGGAGAAATAGATGTCGCCTGATACGCATTCGAAAATGGCCAATTTTATCTGGGATATTTGCAATTTATTGCGCGGCCCATATAAACGTAACGAATACCGAAAAGTTATTTTACCATTGACGGTACTCCGACGTTTTGATTGTATTCTGAGTCCAACCAAGCAGAAGGTGTTGGAGGAACACAGAACTCTTAAAGGTAAATCTGAAAATGTCATTCGTCCCCGCCTGTCTAAAATAACAGGTGTTCAGTTTTATAATCTTTCTAAGCTCAGTTTTGACAATCTCTTAAACGATCCCAACCAGCTTGGCCCGAATCTGAATGGCTATATTAACGGATTTTCTCCTAATGTCAGAATCATTATGCAGCGTTTTGAGTTCTCTGATGAAATACGCAAGATGGCAGAGAAAAATCTTCTTTATGAAGTTGTCAAAGCTTTCAATAAAATTGATCTTTCTCCTGACAAAATCGATAACATGCAGATGGGTTATATTTTTGAAGAGCTAATACGGATAGGTGCTGAGCAATCAAATGAAGAGGCCGGGGAACATTTTACGCCTCGTGAAGTCATTCAGCTTATGGTCGATTTGCTTTTGAGTCCGGAAAAAGATCTTGCCAAAAGTCATATCGTCAAAACAATTTATGACCCTGCTTGTGGGACTGGTGGGATGTTATCTGTTGCGGAAAAGCATATTCACAATTTGAATAATAAAGCTCAGCCTGCATTGTATGGCCAGGACTGGAATGATGATGCCTGGGCTGTGTGCCGTTCTGATATGCTCATCAAAGGCGAAGAAGCTGAAAACATTAAGCTTGGCTGTTCTTTTACAAAGGATGGCTTTGAGGACGATAAATTTGATTACATGCTTGCTAATCCTCCTTTTGGTGTATCGTGGAAACAGCAGCAGAGATTCATTGAAAAGGAGAAGGATACCCTCGGATATGATGGACGGTTCGGAGCAGGTACGCCAAGAGTGAATGACGGGGCTCTTCTTTTTCTTCAGCATATGATATCGAAAATGCGAAGCCCTAAAAAAGGTGGAACTCGTATTGGAATTGTATTTAATGGCTCGCCGTTATTTACTGGTGATGCTGGAGGAGGCGAATCAGAAATTCGCCGATGGATTATTGAAAACGACTGGCTTGAAGCTGTGGTGGCTTTGCCTGATCAGCTTTTTTACAATACAGGGATATCCACTTATATTTGGATACTCACAAATCGCAAAAGCAAACAACGCAAGGGAAAGATTCAGCTTGTCGATGCACGTAATTTTCATGTTCCTATGAAAAAGAGCTTGGGCAATAAACGTAAACAGGTTGGCGATGGCGAGGATGGCCGTCCTAATCAGATAGCTGAGATTGTTAGGATTTTTGGTGATTTCAAGCATGACAATACTCGAATTTTCGATGTTGATGGTAAGAGCAAAAAGCTGATTGTGGGCAAGGTATTTGATAATGAAGACTTTGGTTATCATAAGATCGTTGTTGAAAGACCACTGAAGCTTAATTTCCAGGCAAGCGATGAAAGGATTGAACAGATTGAGGAAGAATCTGGTTTTAAAAATCTTGCCAGCAGTAAGAAGAAGAATGAAAAAGTTCGCATAAAAGAAATTGAGGCAGGTGAGAAAAGGCAAGAGCAAATCCGGGGTTTACTTAAAATGCTTGGGCAAAAGACTAAGCAGAAGATATTTAAAAGTCGCTCAGAATTCTTTGAGGTTCTTAAATCGCTTGACCGTGAAAAAACTAAAACCAATCTCACAGCTGGTGAACTCAAGGCGGTGGTCTCTGCTCTTAGCGAGCGGGACGAGACTGCGGAAATATGCCGGAATAGAAAAGGTGATTCTGAGCCTGATACCGACCTTAGAGATACCGAGATTGTTCCTTTGAAAGAGTCTATCGATAAGTATTTCAAGCGTGAAGTTTTGCCTCATGTGCCGGAAGCCTGGATTGATGAGAGTAAAACGAAGGTGGGCTATGAAATTCCGCTGAATAGGCACTTTTATACATATGAACCACCGCGGCCATTGGAAGAGATTGAGGCGGATATCAAAGGATTAGAAGAGGACATCCTCAAAATGCTCAATGAGGTGACTTCCAGCTAAGTCGCCAGAAAGGAAGGGATGTGCCCGAATATAAATTGATACAAGAGATTGTCGCATTAAGTGACGCCGATATATGGGACGAGGCTAAACTTGAATGGGGACTCGCAGAGGTATACAGGGAAGATGATCCTGAAACCTGTTTATGCGGTCATTATCCAATCAACGAAATATGTATATTACGAAATTCTGAAAATGGTAATCTGGCGACCGTAGGGAATATATGCGTTAAGAAATTTTTAGGGTTACCATCGGACAAGATATTTGCTGCTATTAAAAGAATTTCTGATGACAATTGGAGTGCTCTTAATGCTGAGGCAATTGCACATGCCCATCAAAGACGATGGATAAATGATTGGGAGCGGAAGTTCTATATGAGTACTTGGCGGAAACGCAAGTTGTCTGGTAAGCAAGAGGAAAAACGTTTCCAGATCAACAACAAAGTATTGAATAATGTAACTAATAAATTTAAGAATAGATGATTAGTAGCTGAAGTTAAATATTATTTAACACAGAGCCTCTGGCATCAACTGGCTTTGCAGAATGCCGGAATATTTGGAGACTATGCAATATGGCAATCATAGAAACAGCCAAGACAATCGCTGAGCTTGCTAAGAAAGGCATGACAGTGGAGCTTCAGGAAAAGATCATGGAACTCCGGGTGGAAGCGATGGACATGAAGGAGGAAATTATCCAGTTGAGGGATGAAAACTCACAACTTCGCCAAGATTTGGAAGAATACAGCAAGGGTGCAAAATGTCCCAAGTGCTTAAGACCTGCGTGGAAAGTTGAAAGCAGTAAACCGAGCAAAACTGGATTGGGGCGTTTAGGTGTTATTGATCGTACGTACAAATGTTCAGATTGTGGATTTACGGAAACCCACACTGAAACTCCCGGTGTTAATTGAACGCGACTACACATAATGGCAAAAAATAAAAAATATAATAAATACAAGGCTTCCGGTATCGAGTGGCTTGGCGATATACCAGAACACTGGGATGCTAAACGGCTGAAGCTTTGTAGTCAAATTAGAGTTAGTAATGTGGACAAAAAATCATTTGAATACGAAATTCCTGTGAGGCTATGTAATTACACAGACGTATATTACAATGAATTCATCACAGATGATCTTGAACTTATGAATGCAACTGCAACAGCGGAAGAGATTAGAAAATTCAGGATTCAAGAAGGTGATGTAATCATTACTAAAGACTCAGAGTCTTGGGACGATATCGCTGTTCCTGCATACGTCAAAAGAGCGACTCCAGAAATGATATGTGGCTACCACCTTGCTCATATTCGACCGGATAATAATACCCTAAGTGGCAAGTATTTATTCAGAGCATTCTTGTCAGAAGGGATTGAGGACCAGTTCAAAGTTTTAGCTTCAGGAGTTACTCGTTTTGGACTCCCAAAGTATGCCATAGATAACGGCTTGTTTCCCATCCCCCCAGTGCCAGAACAACAGGCTATTGCTAAGTATCTTGATCATGAGACGGGCAGGATCAATACTCTTATTGAGAAGAAGCAAGAGTTTACTAACAAGCTCAAAGAAAAGCGAACTGCTCTTATCAGCCATGTCGTTACAAAGGGTCTTGATCCAAATGTAAAACTAAAGCCTTCCGGCATCGAATGGCTTGGCGATGTGCCGGAACACTGGGAAGTGAAAAAGCTTAAATATTTTGCCAATTTTAAGAGTGGTGACAATATAACCTTTGAATCAATTAGTAGTAATGGTGATTATCCGGTTTTTGGTGGAAATGGCTTAAGGGGATATACCGACTCTTTCACTCACAGAGGTGAGTATGTGCTAATTGGACGTCAAGGAGCCCAATGCGGAAACATACACTTAGTTTCTGGGGAATTTTGGGCGTCCGAACACGCCGTGGTTGCAACACCATGCTCAAAATATAATGCAGTATGGTTTTTAAAATTACTTACCACAATGAATCTTAATCAGTATTCTGAAACTGCTGCCCAGCCGGGTCTTTCTATGGAACGAATCCAAAACCTTAAAGTTCCTTCTCCTTCATTTAAAGAACAGCAAAGCATCGCCGACAATCTTAGCCGGGAGACCAGTAAGATCGACAGCCTTATCGATAACGTTAAAAAAGCAATCGAAAAACTTCAGGAGTATCGCAGTGCGATTATATCTGCGGCTGTGACCGGCAAAATTGATGTGAGGGAGACAGTATGAGCGGGTTTGTAGTCAAGAGCTTCGATGAATATCTGAAGATCGTTAAGGATGATATTGGCATCGAGGAACCATATTATCGGGGACAACCCAAAACGGTGGCGGACGAGCAAGATTTGAAGTCGTCTGTAGGGCGATTTGCCCACTTGTCGGAAATGAACTCTACCGAAATTGAGAAGATCGAGTTAAATGTTCTTGAGACTTTCAGTAATCATGTCATTGGCCATGTCAACCACATCCCAAGAAACAAGTGGGAGATGCTTGCATTAGCTCAGCACCATGGTTTGCCCACCCGATTTCTAGACTGGACAACCAATCCTCTGGTTGCGTTGTATTTTGCAACACGGCATGCAGAAAAGGGTCGAGATAGTGCTGTTTATGTGCTTATCAGTCAGCCGACATCGTATTCTCAACTGCGCCAGGAAGCAGAAGCCGTGAAAAAGCGTGAAGAAAGTGAGGGCCAGCAAAGCGAGGAAAGTGAATTTGTGAAGCTTGAGTCGATTCAGAAAATGATCCAGCCTATTGAAGGGTATCCTGTCGATCTTGTTAATGAACTTGCAATTCCAAGCGGGGATGAAGACGATCCTTATTCCACTTTTGTTAATGAAATATCAGATAAAG
>SDBV01006844.1_pt1 | contig 15702 bp, 5 predicted proteins | sample 2277081 | NCBI WGS metagenome assembly SDBV01 (sample SAMN10402039, study PRJNA504765) | marine sediment metagenome | isolation source: marine sediment core GS10_PC15, 223 cmbsf | place: Arctic Ocean: Southern Knipovich Ridge | collected 2010
AATTTTCACTATTTTTGTGTTTCTTTCTTATTGAAGTTGTCCTGTTTTATCCTTTTCACATTATTATAGCGTGCTTTCTCCTGAGCGCTAAGAGGGCCTATCTTATCGCTGCTCTGGCATCCATCTTCGTAGTATCGATGACTACTCTCCAGGTATTGAGCATTCTGCCCCTCTATTCTATAAAGTTCGTAGTCAATTCATCTGGAAAGATTATCGACGAGAAAACCAGTTGTTACCGATATGATTTGGAGCTTTTTCCAGACGAAACAGATGATGAAAGGAGATACAATTGTATAAGTGACAATATTGAATTTATGATTTTTTGTTCACAGAGATAAAAAATGACAAAGACAAAGAAAAAGATAAATACAATAATTGTAATATTGATAGTTATAGGATTAATATTTTTCTTTAAAACGGATACTACACCTCTGTTTGTATCTGAAGATACACGGGTACCAATTAGCTTATCTAAATTTCAAATAGAAGAAGCAGATTTGGGTATTACACCAATCGAACATGTAGTAGCACCTACGTTTTTCGCCCTCTATCCAGGTGGACAATATGCGGACTATTGTTGTGACACAAGCTGTGATAGGATGTGTTCTGGACCGCATGATTGGTGTGATGATTACTGTAATCCCCCAGGTGGAGATGAAGAAGAAAAAATATGCCCAAGTGGTTATGTTAAAGTTACTGAGGATTCATGTTGTCCCAATAGCAATCCCAATCTTTGTGATTCGAATGGATTATGTTATGAAATTTCAGATTGTGGTGCTGGTTATATTGGAACGCAAATATGTAAAACAGATTCAGGCGGAAGTTACTTAGCAGAACAAGTGTGGGGAGAAACATGCGCCCCAATAAGTCAATGTGTTTGGGGTGGTAATGGTCCTGGCTCATGTCCATCAGCTTATCTTGCAGCAGGAGACCCAAATTATGGGTGGTGTAAATATCCAATATGGCATATGAGGGAATCATGTGAATCCTGCTCTGGAGATTTGTGTGTTAATAGCGACCAATGTACTGTAGGAGAGATTAGTTGCGATGGAACTGCATCGTATAGTAAATGTGAATCATTTAAACCACAATTTTATGCTAATCCATATAATCAATATACTAGCAAATTATACTTATGCCCAGAGGGGGAAATTTGTTTTGATGGTAGATGTGGACTTATACAGGATTGTGTAGATTTAGGTTTTACAACAATGTCAGAATGTATCGATTGGATAAACGAAAATATAGATATTTTACAACTGAGCATTATGGATAAAATTAATTTGATAAAGCAATTAGATATTACTGTTAATGAAAAAATAATAATGATACAACAACTAACAGATAATGTAGCAGAGCAATTACAATATATATCTCAATTAGATTTAACAATAGTGGAACAGAAGATTATTATAGAAGAATATAAATTAACTATAGCAGAACAGGCAAGTTACATCCAGTTGCTTGACCTTTCAGTGCTAGAACAAGCACAACAAATAGCCGCATTTGAATTAACATTAGAAGAACAAGCAGTATTCCTACAGGCATTAGAATTATCTGTTCAGGAACAGGCTACATTCATACAGGCATTAGAACTATCTATTACAGAACAAGCAACGATAATAAACCAGTTAACTATAAATCTCCAGGAAAAAGCAGTGTTAGTAGACCAATTAACAGTAACATCACAAGAACAAGCAGATTTAATAGCACAAATGGAATTGTCATTTTCCGATCAGGGAGTGATTATAGATGCATTACAAAATACAATCTTGGAAGACATAACATTGATATCAGCACTTACAGATGAAAATACAGAACAGGCTGAAATATTAAATGGAATGCAGTTAACTCTTGATGAGCAGGTGGCACTAATAACTGGATTAAAATCAACACTCAGCGACCAAGCAGAAATCATTTCCCATATGGAATTAACAGTTCAGGAGCAGGCAGAAATCATCTCCAATATGGAACTAACTAATGAAGAACAGGCTGTTTTAATAAGCAAATTAACTGCCAATATAGAAGAGCAGGCAGAAATCATAGCTAACTTGGAGGTCTCTGTTGGAGAACAAGAGAGCATCATAGCTGCATTAAAATTAACATTACAAGAGGAGGAAGAACTAATACAAAAATTATTAGAAGAACAGGGAGAACGGAAATTTGAATTCAAATCAACATATATTTGGATTATATTAGGAGCACTTATCTATATAGTGTGGATATCTAGGAAAAGATAATGTTTAATTTAGTGGAATTGTTTAATTTAAAATGAAAGAAAAACAAAAGAAAATTATTTTAATAACCGTTGTTGTTATATTCTTGATTATATTATCCAATTCTCAAACACAAGTTGAGGGTAGAACTGGATTTTTTTCTTGGTTGAATAACTTATTGGGTGGTTCAAAACCAAGCGTTCAACCTGAACCAAGTCAGATTCAATATGAACCGACTTATGATACAACAGATTATTCAACGGAAGTAGCAAACCTAAATGTAAGGATTAAGAGTTTAAATGAGCAGATTGATAGAGACAACCAGATACTTGAGTTAAAGGCAGATATGCCTAAACCCACCGCTGAAAATTATATTAATTTAAATGGAAAGTATATACAATTCAATGGAAGATGCATTATCTTCCAGCCATATACGATTAGATGCGACAGCACATCCATGCATCCCACTTTTGGCTGTGAAGATTGGTTGCTTTTATGTGAACCAAAAACTAAAAAAGATATTAAAATTGGAGATGTTGTTTTGTTTAATTTAGAAGATGAATATAAAAAATTTCACAATAATGCAGACAATTTAATCCATAGGGTGATTGAGATACATTCAGATTGGGACGGCACATATTATACTACTGCAGGAGATAATGACCAAGGAATATTTAGGTTCAGAAATAATGTATTGGAGTATGGGGACAACCAAAGGGTCAGATTTGATGATATTAAATATCAGTTAGTTGGGATTATCTATGGCTAAAAAGAAAATAATTTTGTCAATAATTGTGTTAACATTAGTCATTTTGTTAGTTTCATTAATTAGCTCTTATACAATCACAACATTCACTGATGGAAATTCTAGTGGAAACATAACTTTTACTACAATAGGCACTGTAATCAAAAATGTTTCAATTCCCAAGGGTGCAAATATAATATCAGCAACCATAACGCTTACCCCTAAAGCAGTAAATACTTCTTTGCGTTATACTATGGATTATATGAATATGAGTGATGGTTGTGATGGGGAGATAGGTTTAAAGCCAAAATCTAGTTATGAATTGCAGATTTGTACCAATGATGGAACTTCTGATGTTGCTGGAAGCTGTAAAACTTATTCTTCTGGAGAATATAATAAAAGTGTTATGCTAAATACTTCGTCAGTCTTATTAAATACTGATGGGGATTATAGAATGAAAATTTTCTGGAAAAGAATAAACTATATTGATATGGCTAGTGCTTCTTTGAATGGATTTAATGATAGTGGTGGAAGTGCTAAGTCTTCTACTTATCCTATTTGTAGTGATACATTGTCTGGCGGTGGTTTTGATGATTGTGGTTATACATCTAAAGCTATTTATAGAGTGTTAGATTCTGATTGTAGAAATGATGGGCTGGGTACTGCTCTTTTTGGTAACTTTTATACTACTGGAGATTGTTCTGGTGAACGAATCAATCCAACTTCGGCTTTTTTAAAATATAAAAATAAACATGAGTGTAGAATATATGAAACTTATGTTAGGGCGGGAGGTAGTGATGCAACAGGTACATGTAGTAGCTTTAGTAAATATACAAACGATGATGCACCTTCGTCCTGTTCGTGTGTAAATACACCCCAGGGCAATCCAGTTTATTTTATGACTGATTGCACAAGTGGAACAATAGATTCTTGTCCATCTAATCTTTGTACTTACGCAGGCAGTAATACGGCTTATACAGAAGATATAATCATCAATAAATCAAATCTTCAATCAACTAATTCATCATCTAAACTATTCACAAAAGGAAACATAGCTTGGGATTTCAACATTAAGTTTACAATCGATACTAACAATGATGGTGTCATAGATTATACTAATGCTTCTTTCAATAGTTCAACAACAATAGATTTAAATAAAACAGCATTTCAAAACTGCGTAGATATTTGTTCCAATCCTTCTGGAGATAATTGTATATGTGAGATTAAGTTTACTACTACCACAGCAGGAATCATTGGTTATTCCAACCTTAACATTAGTTGGAATGATACAACAGGACCTACATTTTCATTAAACAATACAAATAATACAGCACCCAAAATAAACCAAGATGCGCAGTTTAATATAACCATAAATGATTCAATATCAAATATATCAGGATATTTCTTCTCCTGGGACAACGGCACAGGTACATTCGTGAATGACTCATACAGACCATTAGGAGATGATAGCAGCAATGAACTAGTTGTAGTCAATAAGACAATAGAAAGGGGTAACGGAACAACAATGCAATGGAGATGGCATGCTAATGACACAGCAGGGAACTGGAATGTATCTGTGACAGAATCAATTGTAGTAGTAAACACAGCACCAACATTTGATGAAATAATTCCTGGCTACAAAATTTCACATTCAACAAATCTATTCATAGATGTTAACTGCACTGATGCAGATGGTTACACTATAACCTACTATGATAATGCGACATTATTCAATATTGATTCAACCACTGGAAATATAACTGACAATCCAGCACAATCTGAAAGGGGAAATTATACTATTAACCTCACCTGTGGTGATGGTTCATTAAACACTTCTGTACTTTTTGATTACAATATAACCAACGCATATCCTTCTGTAGCATCAGCAACAATCAATAATTCTTCTCCAACTCAATTTGTAGACCTTGACTGCCTAAATGGTACTTTATCAGATGGAGATAGTGACAGCATAACTTTATCTTATGATTGGATTAATGGTTCCACTTCTACAGGTATAAATTATTCAATATTGGGGAACGCAAATACTACTGCAGGAGAAATATGGAAATGTACCATAACTCCATGGGACGGATTAGATAATGGAAGCACAGTTACATCTGCTACAGTTAGTATAGCTACTGGGAGTGTAGCTGCAACTATAAATAATACAAATGCCACAACAGCAGGAATCAATTCAACGGCGACTAATCCAACAAATAATAATTCTTGGGTTAATTTATCAGTAACTTTTAATGACCTTAATCCAACAGATTACCATACAGCCTATTTCTGCAAGGCAGACAGCGCAAATGATTCAGGATGCGCAGATGGCATTTATTGCAATTCATCAATTAATTCATCTGACTATCCAACATTATCATGTAGATATGATGTCTCTGGAGAAACAGCAACTACCAAAACATATTATGTATATATAGTTGATAATGCTTCTTTAATCTCAGCATCAGTCTCAAATACATTCACTATAAACTATCCACCTACAACTCCAACACTTGTATGGCCTGTAGACGGAACATACCACAATATAAGTTCAATAAACATCAATTATTCAGCTACTGATTCAGATGGCGACAACATAAACTACTCAATCTACACCTCTACAGACAGCTCCAATCTGACATTGATTTATAATGGTACAAGCAATAATTTCACATGGACTGGCTTAATTGACGCAAAATACTATGTAAGAGCATTATCAAGAGATGAGCATGATTATTCCAACGATATAAATTCAACCATCACAAATTTCGAAATAGATACCACTGGACCATTTTTCACAAGCAATTCCACAAATAACACAGCCCCCAAAATCAATCAAGATGTTCAGTTTAACATAACCATAAATGACAGCAGGACCAATGTTACTGGATTCTTTTTCAGTTGGGACAACGGAACAGGAACCTTCGTCAATGACTCCTTTAGATTGGTATCTGGCAACGTAACAGTGAGTGTCAACAAAACAATAGAAAGAGTACAAGGAACACGTATAACATGGAGATGGCATGCTAATGACACTTTACAAAATTGGAATGTATCCGCAAACTATAGTTTTGTTGTTGTAGATACAGTAGTCACCACACCAATCCTTATTAATCCAAGAAACGGGACATATTGGAATTATACTCCAGTAGATTTGCAGTATTCTTCATCGGACGCAGATGGAGATACAATAACTTATTATATTTATATAGATGGAACATTAAACGGCTCGACAGCAGGCAATTGGAGCTTTAATGCATCTGATAAAAAGTATAACTGGAATGTAATGGCCAGCACATCAGTAACAAATTCATCAAATTCAACAGTTAGAAATTTGACCATAGATACAACAATTCCCTCAGTGGATGTTTCATCACCAACTGCTACAACTTATTATAGCAAAACAATAACTCTTGATTTTGATGTAAATGAAACAAATATAGATTATTGTTTTTTTAATATAACCAAAACAGCAAGCGGGGATTTAGAGGGGGCTGCAAATAGAACAGCAGTATGTAATACCAGCCAGACATTTACAGTTGACCTATACACTTCATATGGTATACATCTTTTTGTACAGGATTTGGCAGCAAACATAAATGATACTAACATTAATTTTACTACGGCAGTAGCAATACCACCACCACCAGGCGGTGGCGGTGGCGGTGTCGAAGCTGCAATCGAAATACCAGTGCTTCCTGAGTTTTGCGGCGACGGCAAATGCCAAGACTCAGAAAATCCAATTTCTTGTTCTGAGGATTGCCAGCTGATTTGGTCCGAGCTTAATTTTGAGACTGCGTGGTTCGCAACTTTTGTTGTGTATTCGCTCTTGTTTTTTGCTTTCATACTTATAGGCGTGCGGCAAATTAAAGCAGATAGGAAGGGAAAGAAAAAAAGAACAATCAAATCTCTTTTGAAATCCGCATTCACATATAAAAAATGAAAAATACAAACCTTTATATACTAGACAGTAGATATAATCACAGAGGAGTACTCCTTCTGTATTATATTTACCTAGAAATTTAAATGAAAAAATCAATGGTGAAAACGAGAAAATTATTACTGATACCGATAATATTATTGCTCTTCTTTATTGGGGCAGGTTTAGTATCAGCAGTTGAACCCACACGTCAGGCAAATGTAATCTGGTATGATGAGTTTAATAGGGCGGACAATACGGTAGTTGGACCCGCTTCGGATACTGTTAATTGGTCAGAAACTGGCGAAACTTCCGCCCAATGGTTCAATATAACGGATAATCAGATGTTAAAATGGGGGGGGACAACTCAGACAACTTCTTATGCTTGGCACGGTGGCACCACAACCGCAACATCTATCTTAGTATTTGAAATAACTTTTGATAGTGTATCAGATGATACTACAAACTATTTCTTTCAGTCGGCGCAAAATGACAATGAACCAATAGGAACCGTTGTCCACAATTGTTATAATACTGGTCCAAATGAAGATTTTTATTGTCGTACTGCCACTCCACAACTTATATGCTCCAATTGTGTACCACAAGGCACCCCACTTATATTTCAATTCAACAATATTAATGGTACCTCTAATGATACAATTACCATCACACATGCAGGCAATAATTCAGATATTGTTAAAGACCTTCCAATGCAGGTGGTTAGTAGTCCACCTATAGACGCATTCCGATTTCGGTCTGGTAGTACTGACGGTAAAATATCCAAATTTACAGTGAACTGGATAGTCACTTGTTCTGGCACAGATATAGACGATTGTGTAACCTGGGTCGAAGCAGCCGATACAACAGACCCTAAAATAAACATGTCTTTGAATAATACATCACCAAAATTTGCTGAGCATATAACCATCAATGTTAATGTTTCTGATGAAATAGGATTAAGCCACGTTATTTTCTGGAACAATATGACTAGCGTGAATTCCTCTCCAATAGCTGTAAGCGGAACCTGGAATGAATCTTCTAATATTACAACAATAACCGCAACTGTTGGTCAAGTAGTAACTATAAAAACATATGTCAATGATACATCAAACAACTGGCATGAAAATTCAACTACAGTAACCATAGCAAACACGGCTCCAACAACACCATCTATTTCTGCTCCAACTGATGCAGACCATAATAATATAAATCTTAGCACAGTATTCCAAGTGAATGATGCAGATGTAGGAGATACAATCAATTGTACATTGTGGGTTAATGGAAGTGTAACTTTCGTCAGAAATACATCTGTGACTAGAAATACAGCTACAACATTGACAACCACGGACATGACTGCAGAGGGAAATTATAGTTATAATGTTTCATGTACAGATGCTACAGCCACAACTACTTCAGCACAAAGGTCATATGTATTGGACACAACTAATCCTTCGATATCTAGCATAACCCCCACTAATCTTTCTTATTTTAGTCCATTATTGACAAATGTAACTTATGCTGGAACATGTACAGATACTTATCCATACCTCTTCAATAGTACACTTTCCAATTCAAGCAACATTCTGGCTTCCGTACAGAACGGAACAGCAGTTGGCAATGAATTAACCTTGGGCGGCACATTTGATATATCTACATATTCAGACGGAACTTACTTTATTAATTGGAGCTGTTCAGATTCCCATACAGCAACAAGCCCAAAAATTAAGAGTTATGAAAAGGACATAGCAACAATAAAATTAAGTTACACATCCACAAAGGATAATATAATAGGAATTAAATTAAAGGAATCTAATATTGGAATATGTGACTTCGGAACCGGGCTGTCAGAGGATGGTTCAGAATATATATTCTGGTTTGACTTTGACTGTAATGCTGCATCTGGTCCATATACATATACATTCAAAACATCAGATACAAATGATGAATTGAATTATCTGCCAGATTCTATCTTCAATGGTCATTTCGTAACAACAGAGAACTATATAACCTATCACCTGGATGGAGATGCAGACTATTCTGTAATAGAAACAGCACCAAATAAATATGAAACAACAATCACAACAGATTTAACTTACTTATATTTCAGATATTCAATCGGAGGATTGAACATAGTTGAAGCAATCTATACTTTAGATTTAGATTCAATACCACCCTCTTTTTCATTAAACAATACAAATGACACCACGCCAAAAATCAATGAGGATGCCCAATTCAATATTACCATCAATGATACTACATCATTATCAAATTTTATCTTCTCCTGGGACAACGGAACAGGAACATTTGTGAATGATTCCGCAAGAGTAATATCAGGAACCACATCAATAGCAGTCGTCAACAAGACGATAGAAAGAGTTAGAGGCACCACCATGTCATGGAAGTGGTATGCCAACGATTCAGCAGGCAATTGGAATGTATCATCAACCTACAGTTTTGTTGTAGCAAACACAGCGCCAACTCACGGAATTCCAACAATTACTTCTTTAGATGCCTTAAACAGAACAAACGGAACACTGACATGTAACAACCAGTCAACATCAGATATAGATGGTGACCTGGTAACCAACTATTACCAGTGGTTCAAGAATGATACTATTATTGGCGCAGCAACAGCTTCAACATTACTCTCAGGAAATTTCAGCAAAACAGAAACAATCGTCTGTGAAATATTACCAGGAGATGGCACAGACAACGGAACAGCAAAAAATTCATCAACATTTACAGTAGCAAACACACAGGTTCCAACACCATCAGCAATAAATTGGATGACAACAGGAGGCTATACAGATTCTACCCTTTCATTAGGTGAAATATTCAACTGGGTTAATGCAACATGTACCGCAGACCAAGATAATGATTTAAAAAATTGCACTATATCTATTATAGACCCATATGTAATATTAAAAGTCAACAATGTATCTATGACTCTTGTTAGTGGCGATGTCTATTCTTATTCAACTGATTACGAGCCCGATTCTGCAGGAACGTGGACTATAAACATAACTTCATTTGATGGCAGTTCACACGCATCCACAACAACCACCTTTTCAGTAGTTACACAAAATCAATCCACAAAAGACGGATGGTATGGATATACAGAAGGAAATTTAACAACTAACAGCACATTTGATACATTAGTAACTTATGGCTATGATTTAGTTGAAATAACAATCAATGATACAAGATTACTAACAGATTGGAACACTACAATCGGGATTATTGACTATGCTCATGATAAAAACATTAAAATTGGATTAAATCTATTAATCACAATTGATGCAACAGATGGTACTGCAATTGAATCCGTAAAGCAAAATATTTCTGACACATACAATAAGATTACAACAGTACCTTACTTACAGACTGTAGAATACTTAAGTTTAGAATTAAATACAGTTCTTGGAAACGCAAACGACATAAATATTTTAAATAACATATCTGAGAGAATAACAGTAAATACATCAAATGATTTTATTATATATTCTAAAACAATTAATTCAACTAATTTGGATTCCGCATACATTGATTACACTGACATGATTTATCTTATTTCACCAAATTTATTGACTTGGATAGAACTTGAAAAAGCTTGGGCAAGAAATCGAACTACATTAAACAGGATATATGAAACAACAAATGATACGGTTAGAACCAGCATACAAAATTATCAGGAAGACATATTTGATAATCTACGAGGAACCCTAACTGGAGCCCCACACTCACAGGCAGAAGTAGTAGTACTATCCAATAATGATACCATTATATTTAACAATGATACAGCCCATCAAACAATCACAATAAATGTCAGTGACCTTGGAATTGTTGGGGAAGATGTTTATGATTTATATATGGGATATGTAATAGAAAGCAATACAACAGGAGATGCTATACCAGTAAATGTAACTGGAAGTTTTGCCACTCTTTTATTCTTTGATGATTTAGACCACATAGAGATGACATCTTCTGTGTTAGGAACATTATACAAGGAATCATCAACGGGAGAGCTACGATATAACTATACTGAACGACCAGGCGTTACACCTATACTAGCCAATTGGGAGATACATGGGGCAAATGATATTATGACTGAACTATTTGACCCAACATATGTATTAAATGAATTTATAACATATTATGGATGGATGAATGCATCCCATATCAATTTCACTACACGGGGATGCGACTACGAGGCGTTAATCTTAGGTGACTTAAATAGTCAGGAACTCAATAGATTAAATTTTTCATGTGGCACAGAATATTATATGTACATTAATGTAGCAGATTACGATAACACCGAGGCTTGGCAGGCAACAAAAGAAGCGGAAGTTGATGCCATCCTTGATATAAATGAATCACTACACATATTCATCGACGGGTTGGACACTGGTGTTGGTGGAACAAACTTCAGTGTAAGATTCAAAGAGTTAGCAGATTATACAAGAATAACAAAGGGAAGAAAAGTAATAGCTAACACATATACTGCTTATACAGATTTCTGTGGTATGGTAGATGGATGTATGAAGGAAAGCTGTGTAAACAGATGGAATGGAACAGGTGGCGTTCCTGACTACTATGACCGGGAAGATTGGGATTTAGAATTAGCAAAATCAACCTGGTATGACAGCCACGGAGTAGAAATCTATTGTCAGGCTTTTGATAATAGAACAGCAGATACAAACAAAATATTAAATTATAGTGAAACACGAAATATCTTTTATGCAAGCAAAGTTTTAGGATATGATTACTTTTACCTATCACAGCAAGACTTTAATTATGACCACCTAGAATATTTACCTGATGTTGGAGCAGACCGTTCTACTGGATACTTAACAGATAATAATGAAACATATTACAGAAGATATGAAAATGGTATTGTCTACTATAATTCAAGTTCTGAGCAGGGCTGGTTTGACGACGGAAGAACCATAAATACAATTAATGTAACTCTTGAACTTAAGGATTATGGTTATAGTGGAAAGACAGTTGAATGTAATGTTAACAAACGTGGGGGGGCATCAGAAAATGGAGAGTATATAATCGCAAACTCTAATGATTATCCAGATGGTGTCTGGTTGAACATATCCAAAACAATAAACACAACGGAAGGTGAAGGTGGAAGATATACATTTGAGTGCTGGAACATGGACAGATCTACAACACCAAGTCAGGGATGGGCTATTAGAAATTCAGTTGTTCCAGACTTAGGACTGCGGGAATCATGGTGGGACGACTCTGCAAACGACGTATGGAATTTATATGACCCGAACAAAAATTGGAATATTTATCTAACAATAAACAGCACAACCAAAGTAGCTATTGACCATACATCAACAATCTGGCAGAACAGCACACGAACAACAACACAAACTGCAGTTAATATATCTTCAGACAAGCATCAGGATATTGAAGTGTGGAGCGACCCAGTAGTGACATCATCTGGGACATTCATCAATTTCACTTATTACAATGCAACTGAATGGATAGCAATAGGAACAATAAATACAACAACCTGTGATTCATCAAATCCAATATTTAATTATACAAGTATAAATGAAACAAAATCAGTAGGAAGCTGTTATAAAAATATAAATGCAAGTTCATTGTGGATAAGATTCTCAGCACCAGAGTTATCTACACAACAATTTGCTATGAATGGAAATAATCCACCAACCACACCAACAATTATAAATCCAGCAAATAACTCTTTATTTTCATCTTATCCAATAGTATTGAATTACAGTTCATCAGACATTGATGGAGACCCAATCACATACTCTGTGTATATAGACGGAACATTAAACGGAACAACAGCAGTCAACTGGTCTTTCAATGCCTCAGATGGCACATACCTCTGGAATGTTATGGCAAGCGATGGTACAGACAATTCAGCCAATTCAAGCATATATACATTCACATTAGATTCAATACCACCATTCTTCTCATTGAATAATACAAATGATACAACTCCAAAAATCTATGAGGGTGTGCAGATTAACATAACTATCAATGATACAACAACCAATGTATCTGGTTTCATATTCAGCTGGGACAATGGAACAGGAACATTTGTGAATGATTCATATAGACCGTTGGGAGATGATGCACAAAGCGAAATAGTGGTTGTAAACAAAACAATTGAAAGAGTTCAGGGAACCCTTATGACCTGGAGGTGGCACGCCAATGATACTTTAGGAAATTGGAATGTATCTACTAATGAATCCCTTACAGTAGCAAACACAGTGCCAACAACGCCAACCATAATACATCCAGCAAACAATTCAATTTTAAATTCATATCCAATCTTATTGAATTACAGCTCTTCTGATGCAGATAGTCATTCAATCACTTATTGGATTTATATAAATAATATATTGAATGGTTCAACAGCAGTCAACTGGAGTTTTAATGCAAGTGACAGCACATATACTTGGTATGTAATAGCAGGAGACGGCATAGATAACTCATCCAATTCAAGCATAAATTCTTTCATATTAGATTCAACGCCGCCTTTCTTCACATTAAACACAACTAATAATTCAGCACCGAGAATAAAGAAGAGTGTGCAATTCAACCTAACCATCAATGATACCACAACCAATGTATCGGGTTATATATTCGCATGGGATAATGGAACAGGCACATTTGTAAATGATTCATATAGACCACTAGGGGATGATGCACAAAGTGAAATAGTAAGCGTCAACAAAACAATCGAAAGGAGAGGAGGCATCACCATGTCATGGAAGTGGTATGCAAACGATTCAGCAGGCAATTGGAATGTATCTTCAACATATAATCTAAGTGTAAGAGGGTCTGCTGGGGAAGTTATATCCGCTGGTCCTACAGGCGGTGGGTCTGGCAGTTTGGCTGATAAATGTGAAACACAAGGATTAATATTGGGTGCAGATGGCTATTGCCACGAACCAGAAGCAAGAGAATCAATCCTGGAATCGGTTGGTATTAAATCTATATGGGACAAAATCTTTCCCGATTACACCTTGAATGTAAAAAATGATGGTGTCTGCCAGATTGGGGAGGACCCAATATTTTACAACAAAGAGGATTGTTCATTCCCTATTATAAGTTTCATGAAGGATGAGCATTTCAAGGAAGGTTGGGTAACTAGACTTTTGTTTATAATTACATTGCTTTTAATGATCTGGCCTAACGTGAAGGGTCTGTGGAAAAAGGAATATTATTAAGGAGAAAAAATGAATATAGATTGGTATTGGACAATTATCTTTTTATTAATTGCATTGATTTTGCTAATCAATATACCATAATGAAAATATGAAGAATGAAAATCAAAGAAAGGATATTTAAAGTAACATTTATCTTATACTTTTTAATAATCGTATCACTAATTGCTGTTGGAACAACAATCATAACAGATACAAGGATGGATGTTGGAGGGTTAGCAAACGCAACGGGATACACAATAAATGATACAAGCATATATAATATATTTCTTGAATTGTCAGGAACAAACGCAAACCAGAACATAAATATATCTCCTTATAATTTAACTATGGGAAGAGGATTACTCCTTGATGGTCCAGGTACCCTTTCATACATTTATGGTGGTGTGACATCAGGAAATACTTTAAGATTATATGGTAGTACGCAAGATTCTCGGGGATTCATCAATATCAGAGGAGATGGACTTATAAGGCTTGCCACTGGCAGTGGAACCGCGATAACCTTCCAGGAAGGGGGTAATGATTTCTTCTGGGCTACAAGGGCGGCGATAACATATATATCCACAGCCGCAAAAACAGTAGGAGTTACAATCAATACAAATTCAGTATCTGAAGGAACTGGATTAAAAATAAGTTGCACTGGGTTGACAAATGGAACTTGTCTGGAGATAAACAGTCCTAATTTAGCATTGAATGTTTCAAATGTATTATGGGTTAATGGAACTTCTGGAGAATTAACCGTTGTTGGCGATCAAAATCTTACTGGTAATTTTAGCGGCAATCAATTCTACGGAGAGACAAGTATTCATCCAGACGGCAATATCACAGTCGTAATTAATACTCAAAATGTCCATGAGAATATCACAGGCTTTAATGAAACAAAGCTTAATGGATTTACACTAAGCGGTAATAATTCCCTAATCACAGATGTTGCAGGAAGATATGAAGCAACTTATTGGGTTTCACTATCTGGCGGGGTAAATATATTATATAGTACTTGCCTTGCAGTAAATAATGAACATGTAACTCCTCATGCACATAGAAAACAAGGAGCTTCTGGAGATGTTGGCAGTATGTCTGGCGGCGGTATTTTAGATTTGAATGTAGGAGATATTATTAATCTACAAATAAGGAATGAAGATGGAAATCAAAATGTAGATATATGGATTAAAAGGAATGAGATGGTTAATAACTTTATTAATAACATTATTGATGTTTCCCCTAGTCAGTGCCATATCTTTACAAACTACAACCCTCAACACCAGCAAGACAAACACAACAATCTATATATTTGAAAGCATTAACATAACCAACATAACTATAGAAAATAATAGCATTTATTTTGAGAAATATATAAGGACATCACTTGTGTGGTCAGTAACTAATCATACAATAATGTATACACAGACAGGAGAAACAACAGACATTAATTTCACCCAAGCAAACTCATTGACATATATATTAAATAAGAGTGTATATTGTCCAGATACAACTTGTGACCCATGGGAAACTTGTGCAAGATGTCCATCAGATTGCGGGGTGTGTAGTTCTCCAGGAGGTGGCGGTGCGGTTGGAGACGGAACCTATTTGCATCCAATAACC
>SDBV01006845.1_pt1 | contig 15701 bp, 5 predicted proteins | sample 2277081 | NCBI WGS metagenome assembly SDBV01 (sample SAMN10402039, study PRJNA504765) | marine sediment metagenome | isolation source: marine sediment core GS10_PC15, 223 cmbsf | place: Arctic Ocean: Southern Knipovich Ridge | collected 2010
CAACAAGGATGATGTTTGCTGACCCCTGGCCGGAGTTCTGTCTCATCGAAAGCACTGCGCCGGTGTTTACTTTACCGCCATGCTGATAGCAGCCGTCAACATAGAACACAGGAGCAGACACATAGGGATAAAGACCGATAGCCCTGAACTGATCCAGAACGATTTGCGAGCGGTTCTGTCCTGTGGCGACATTAAAGTATGAAAAACGCAATCGATTCTGTTCGGCAAGCCACTCGACGTCCCTGGTATAGGGCGGTTCCCTGTGAAGATCACCCCATCGAGCCGATTCGGCGACAATCGCACGGTCCAGCCGCGATCCCCAATACATCCAGCGGGCGTCGGCATTGTCCGGCATCAGGGCACCGTCGTTAAAGAAATGTCTGTGCAGGTGATCGGCGAAGATTATACGAAACTCCGTGTTGGTCTTTAGCCGATCGTAAAACCAGGCGGCTGTGTTATAGTTGTTTACACCTGTGCGATTATCATAAATCCATGTCAGAATCTGCTCAGAGTCCCAACTGAAAAACTTAAATCCCGTCCCAGGCAATCGAGGTCCTATCGAAAAGGCATTGTTGTCAGGCCAGTCACCGTTATCGACGTAGATATTCATTATCATATAGTCGATAAGATTCTCAACATCCAACCACTGCTTTATTTGCGAATAACCTTGCGGGGTGGAAACATAAGGAGTCGCACCATCCTGAGTTGTCTGATTAGCGATAGCCAGCATTTCATTCCACGCTTCCATGTTGCCCTCGACAGCATCCGGAGTAACGGGTTCGCCCCGGGCCCACTTTATGACATCATAGTCTTCTTCTCTGCCGCCAAGATACGATGTCATAAACTGGGCTGTCGGGCGTTCGATGGCATTATACAGACCCCAGTAAAGCCCGTTTATGTAAAGGTGTACGAAGTTACCGTGCACGTTGGGCTGTCCCATATCGCGCAGGGTGTCGCTTGCAAACTGGTCGCGCATATACTGTGTCGCCGAAAGTGCTGCGTTACTCCGCCAGGGGCTGGGCCAGGCCTGGCCGTTACCCGACCGCAGAACAAGCTGATCGAAACTCTCTATCGCCGAATCGGAAAAGAACCGATACTTCAGCCGCGACGCGCCATACCTGCTCCTGAAGTACAGCCGAAAGGCTTTCTTAAGCATCTCCGGAAAACGGTTCCATCCCCCGTGCATTCGCAGGCCGCAATTAACCTGAAAACCCTCCGTCCCATCTGCATTGATAAGCTCCACCGAGGCAGGCCGTTCCCAATCGAATCCCTTATTCCGGGCATTGGCATAAATGCCATAATCCAAATCGAAGAGGTCATCGACATTTGTGACGATCGAAAGGGTAGGTATCGAAGACAAGGCATCTTTGACATCGAACGGTTCTCCGTTACGGTCGTGATAATATGGATCTCCGGGCGAACTGAGGTGATCCACAACATACGGGTCCATTTCGTAATCCGAATCGGCGGGAACCGACGAAACTACCCCCGGACTATTGATCCAGCTGGCGGGAAAACCATCCGGGTTTGCCGGTTGGGTGATCACATCGGCGAGGAAAATGTAAGTATGCGTATTAACCGCCGAATCCCTGTAACCCGGCTTAAAAGCCACAGCCCGCAGACAGGTTGTGGTCTTGACTGACACAGGACCGGCATAGGTCTGGCCGTTTAGCATTGCAGGCTCGCTTCCGTCGGTCGTATACCGTATTGTTACCTCATCCGTATCGCAGGATAGCGACACGTCGAAATGCGATTCATAGAATCCCCGCTTGCGACTGAATTCCACATCGGCGACAAATCCGATAAACGCATCGCTGTTTGCCCCGCCCGGAGTCGGCACACCAAAATAGCGTTTTTTGTCTCCTATCAAACCAAAAGAAATATCCCTGGCCTGCGGCAAAAAATCCGCTCCCGAATCACCGAATTCACTGACAATTGTCCCGCGGTCCGGCTTAACAAGCCCAAGGTAATCGCCGGACATATTGAGATTGAAATTCGTATGCAGTTGCGCACCCGGAGTTTGGCGATTCTTCTCCGATGCAAACACTACAATATACCCTCCCGGCGGCAAAGTTACACCGGCAGGAAACTTCCACATTTCAAGATCACTCGAATTGTCTGTCAGACACCACCCTTCCAGACTAACCTCCGATCCGGTTGGATTGTATAACTCTATCCAGTCCGACGAATCTCCGTTTTCGTCGAGCAGCGTATTCCTGTTGCTCGCCATAAACTCGCTTATCACCACAGGCCCTGTCTCCATACGCCAACTGTCCGCCAGCAGAGCAAAGTCTGTAAGATCACCATCTTCAAGCCACCAATCGCCAAGTATTATTAAATCTTCAAAGTTAACCACACAATCTGCGTTCATATCTCCCTGTTGGCAATACACCGGCGCAGCAGCAGTACTGAATCTCCACACACTGCCTTGCTCACCGCCGACCGTATCGACACGCCAGTAGTATTGCTTCTCAAAATCAAGCTCAGCATCGTAACTGCTTTGCCCGGCGACGGTAACCGGTTCAACACCGGAAAAATCATTCGTTTCAGCCAGGTAAAGCTCAAAAGACATTGCTGCGATATCGCCCGAAGTCTGCCATTGAAGCGTTGCTCTCGGATCGACATTTGTCCCGTCATCTGCGGGATCAGGGTCATAAGCCCTGGTAACCTGCTGATAACTGCCGCTGATACCATACTTGTACTGAAGATACCAGCCCACGATGTTGCGTTCTTCTTCGCTCAATACACGGTTGTAGATAAGCACCTCGGCTATATCTCCGTCCCAACTTCTGTCGGGCCATGCTCGGTCCGTCGTCAGCTGATCGGCACGCAGCGGACCTGTCGTCTCCAGCGATAGAATTGAATATGTCCTCGGAACAATCGTAGAAGTTCCGTCGACAACATCGCCGTTAATTCTTGTAACACCGCCCAGGACCTCCGGCGCAGCCCACTCCGACGCCCAGAAAGTATGCCCCGGCCCGCGGTGAAAGGAATAATCCGTCGAATGTCCTAACAGGCACCGCCAGTTTTCAACAACATTGGAATCTTCCTTCAGCACCCAGTACACAGCGCGTACACCGGTTATTTCACCAAAACCCAGCCAGTCATCCACTCCGTCGAATCGCACCACTGCCTTACCGTTGAGGGCGTTGAGAACATAAACAGGCCTGTTGCCGGCGGAGTTCTGTACAGCGTCGTTGCCGTTACCGGACGAATCGGCCCATGCGCCAACACCCTGGCCGCCACTTATACCGACAATCCCGTCAGCATCGAGGTGAAGCATAAGACCGTTTGAAACCGGCCCGCCCAGACAGCCTGCGGTAACCAACAGCAGGAGCCAAACAAAACAATCACGCTTCACCGACATGTTCCATACGCTCCAACAAAGCGAGGGCCCACACCTTACGGCGCGGGCCCCGCCTTAAACTGCAAACATCATTACCGTAAAAACACGTTTAATACGGCACAACAAACACTACCAGCAAGACGATTCCGGGATTATACCACAGTCAAGCCACTCGCTAAAGAAAGCTGCAAGGTCCACAACATTGAGCTGGCAATCGCCATTCGAATCGCCGGGGATGGCCTCGAAGCAGCCATAACCCTGGTACAGCATCATTAACTCAACTGCACCAAGCGCCCCGTCCCACACACTGTAATCGTCCACTACCGCCTTCAACTGGATCGGTGGAACACCAGACCAGGAAATGCCCGTGGAATTGATCTTGAACGAATTCTCTACCGTATCGTTAAGAACTAAACCATCCCACCAGTTAAGCCATCCCACGTTCTGATACATGTGCAACTGAAGAGTTTCGGCGTTGTACGTTATAGCTAACATCTCCCATTCGCCGGACCCAAGATTCGGTCCTGCGTATTGATACCACGGACCCAGGAATATGTACCACCAGTTGTCGGTCCAGAGTACGACGTTCCTGTCGCTGTAATCCGACTCGTCTTCAATGTTACAATCCCCGAAACCACCGAGATTGAAGGGACGATCATCACTCAGGATCTTGACCCATGTAATCAGCGTCCATGACGAATCACCCTTGAAGATGTTATCCACGCCAAGCGCATCCAGATCGACCTCCAGCGCCAGCACCGACGTATTCGGATCACCCGGGAAGTTTAGGGCGTTGTCACCCGCCTGACCGCTTCTACCGCCGTCGATAAGCCAATCAGCATCGGAGAAACCTGCGCCAAGTGCACCGTCAATACCGTTGCCGCTGCTGTCGGTTGCGACGTTGCCCGCAGCTTCGTTGAACTTCCAGTCTACCACCGGCTTGGCAATTTTAAGCGTTGCCGCGTCCGTATCGACCGGGTACTCGTTCGTGACCGTGCAGTAATACTGCCCATCGTCCGCCGCTGTCGCGTCTATAAACTCGAGCGTCTCGGACGTCGACACCACCACGCCGGGTGCGCCGACTTTATACCACGCATAGGTAAGCTCCGTTTCCAGCGGATTGGTAGCCGCCGTCGTAAACTTGGCGTATCCGCCTTCGATCGTCGTCGCGTTCGTCGGCTGGGTAACAATGACGGGCAGACTCAGCGGCGTCGTAAAGCTCCAGGTCGGGCCCTGGATCGAATTGGCGTCAGTGTCAAGCCACTGGTCCACAGCCCAGTAGTACGTCGTGTCCTTCACTAATGTAGGCGTAAACACCTCGCTGCCTAATCCGAAAAAGCCCTTGGAGGTACTGGCTTCACGCAGAGCCACGTCCTCTTCGGTCTCACCGAAGTAGACGTAGTATCCCGTCGTACCGGGCACAACAACACCGTTAGGATCGTTGCCCACATTCCACGTCAACTGCCGATCGGTCGCAACTTCATCTTCATCGTTTGCCGGCGACGGACCCCATGCATGTCCGACATTGCCGCCATACACTTCAACCTCTGAAATCGAGATATGAGTTCCTGACCAGGGATTCAATTCGCCATCCCGGAAACCGACATGCACGTATCGACCGTAACTGTTTGGCGGAAGCTGCACGGTGATGGAATCGCCCCAATTCGCCATTTCGAGAATCTTGACTTCAGTAAGGACATTCTGGTCCTCATCGAGCACAGTTACCCAGGCATTTACAAGCCTGTCGGGGCAACAGTAGAAACGTGTGTAGGCAACAACCGTGTCAATAAAGTAGGTATCGCCAAGATCCACCTGCCACCAGTTGTCCGGCGTCGTTTCATCGGTATGCGAGAAAGTCCCGTAATCGCCGTCGATGCCAAGCCCGGCAGGGAACCATCCGAAGTATTCGGTTGACTGCGTCGCAACCGCATCGGCATATTGCGTAATGTTGGCCCATCCGGGCAGATGATTAAATGTCGCGCTGTCGATCGCCATGACTTCAGCGATACCCAGCCAGTTCTCTCTCTGCTCGACACGGATGTACTGCACCTGCGAAAATCCCGCACCGCCGTTATCGTAAACCGACAGCATAGCCGCCCCAGTGATCGCAGGACTCGTAAATACAACATTGCGAGCGGCATCCAGGGCTAATACAATCGTGCCGTTCAATCGCTCCGGGCAACACCCGTCGTTTCTGTTGTAAAGTTCGATGCGATCAAAATCCAGCGGCTGACCCAGGTCGACTTCCCACCAACTGCCGTCGCCCTCGCATGGAATAGGATCTAAAGGATCCAGTTCCATGTTGCAGTCACTGTGATAAAAGTTATTGCCGCTGGTGATGCCGTCCACAGCCCATTCGGGCGGATAGCCCCAGCCAATACCGCTCGAGGACGTCTCGGCGTTCAGCGCGTAATTCACTAAATCAACCTCATAAGCGCAGGCCACCGAGACGAATAACGAACAAAGCATCAAACTTATTGCTATGACAAATTTTCTCATTTTTATTTTCCTTTCTGTTTATCGATTAAACCAATGCTTTTTAACTCGCCTTGACAGTCTTATTCACACTGACTCGTCGGCACCCTGTTACACGTCATCCAGTCGGTTGCAAGAAGGACAATAAAGTCATCCAGCGTCACCTTGCAGTCGCCGGTAAGATCCAAGGGAGACGCTTCGACACAAATCGAGCCGCCCGCTATAGCGGTGTACATCTGTGCAATCGAGATCGGATCGAGTTCATAGTTGTAAAGTCGCACATCGTCCATCAGCCCGTCGAACTCTTCACCAGCAGCAGCGGCGCTCCTTCCGATGTTCAATGCGGTCACCTCACCCAGTTCCCTCGTCAAGCCGGTCCCGCTTTGGAACAAAACACCGTTTCGATAAATCTTCATCTCGCCGGTAACGGAATTCTTCGTGAAGGCCCAGTGACTCCACTGGTTCATAAGGACCGCATTGTAGTCGACCCACCCGTAGATCCGGTCAAACCCCGTAGCGTCGCCCGAATCCCAGTACACATTCCAGTCGTTCCACGGTGTATGCGCGCTGAATGCCCGGTTACCCACATCGTCCCAGCCACCGATGGCCGTGAGGACTTTAGCCGGACTGCTGAAATTAGTCCAGAGGCTGAAAGTAATTTCAGTGCCCAGGAACTGATCCATGATAGACACGGGAACGTCGACATAATCGTCCAAACCGTCCAGGTCAATCGCCCGGCCGTCGATACCGTCGGCATAAGCCGGAACGCCCATCGGCGTACCGTGATAGCCCAAACCCGACGAATCGTCGGCATTGTCCTCGAACTTCCAGTGACCCACAAGATCTTTGATGTAGAGCACGGCAACACCCGAAGTCGTTGTTTTCCCGTTATCGGTCAACGTGACCGTGCAGTAGTAGCTGCCCTTATCATCCGGATTCTGGACGTTGGGAATCACATACGTATCGCTCGTAGAACGCACCGTCGGATCACCCACCTTGTACCACTGGTAAGTCATGCCCGTGTTATCGTCGGTAAACGGATTTATCACACTGACACTGAATGTGGCCTCTGAACCGGGCGCGACCAGAATACTCACCGGTGCCGCCGCATCGATCTCCGGACTGGCGCCCCGCGTCGTGAAACTCCAGACATTACCCTTAATAACATTGGGCCCGGCCACTTCATCGATCCGCCAGGAGTACACGATGCCCACGTTGCCGCGAGCAAGGCCCTGCGGATCATATTGACCCGTCGCACCATCCGCATCGATGGTATCCACAAGGCGCAGATTCGGGTCGGTGGCGCTGCTCATATAAACATTATGAGCGGTAATCGCCGGATTTGGAACTGTCATCGTCTCAGCATCCAACCCCGTGTTCCACTCAAGAACAGTGTCCGGCTCAACCATCGTATCACCGTCGCCCGGGGCCGGTTCCCATGCGGGATGACCATACCCCGGCTCGCCGAACGCACGCAGTTCCATGACCATGAGAAAGTCACCCGATTTCTCGGCGCGGATTATGCTCACGCTCTGAAAACCGTTTCCACGGTTGTCCCACGTCCATAATGGTGGCGAACCGCTGACCGGATCGCTCTTAGCCATTACATGCCGGTTGGCGTCGAGAACCGAGAAAACCACTCCGTCCACCTGTGTGGGAGCGCCCGCACGATATTCCACTTCGATGCTGTCGATGTAGAACACACCGTCAAGATCGACCTCCAACCACTCGTCACCGGCGCCCACAGAGTGATAACCATTTGCTTCGCCTACAAGGCCGTCAACCGCACGCTCAGCTACCCAGCCCCAACCGGACGGCGATGCCGACGTGCTCTTGTTCAGCGCGACATTGTCATACGCCAGCACCTGCGCACCGAGCACCATACATAAGAATAAATGTAGTACAATAGATACTCTCCTCATTTCATTCTCCTTTCAACAACAATATGAATAAATGAAAACAGAAACCCCCGCGGTCTGACTTGCACCATCACTACCTCCTTAAAAAATAACCTTGTCATCACACTCACTCCTTAAACACATCGGGCCAAACAAAAACACCAAAAAACAATTACCGTAAAAACACGTTTTATACGACACAAGAAATACTACAGGCAATCCGGAACCTGGTTGCATGCCAGCCAGTCCGACCCGAAAGCCGCAAGGTCCGGCAGACCGACACTGCAATCCGGCACACCGTCAGGACCTGTTACGTCAAACTGCCCTACGCTTTCTATACAGACTGTTTCTCCTGTAACATCAGTGTAAAGATAAGCAGCCTCGACGGCATTGACGGAATAGTTGTAAACACGGAAGTCGTCGATCAGGCCGTCATATCTGAAGTGTTCGGCATCCGGAGCAGCGTCACCGCCAACCACGAACGAGTCCATGCCGTACAGCGACTGCAGCGGACCGACATATTCGCTTATAAGCGTACCGTTGCGATAAATCGCCATGTATTCATCTTCCGGACTGCACGTAAAGACATAGTGATTCCAGACACCTTGCACCTCGGTAGCATAGTTAAGAAGCCCTACGGAAATCCGGTTATCCCAACCATCAACAGGATTACCGGTGTCCCAGTAAATGGCGGCATCGCTCCAGGTAACATGAGCATAAAGTACGCGACCATAGAATTCGCCACCCTGTGCGGCAAATGCTGTATTCTGTCCGAGTATGTCGTTCTTGGACCACAAAGCAACAGTCGCTTCGGCAAAGGACGGAGGCAGGACGTCAACCGGAATGAGGAGATAGTTCGGATCGGCTTTGTTCGTCAGATCAAGGGCTCTGCTGCCATTGATGCCCTCACCGTAAACAGCATCACCGTCGTCACCACTTGACCATGAGCCGTTGTAGGTACCTCCCACCTCATCTTGCACATCGTTAAGGTTGTCCTCGAATGTCCACTGGCCTTTGAGCCTGGCGTACTCTACATAAGCAATCTCCGAGGCAACATCGCCCATCACACTGTTTAAGCCCACACAGAAATAGCCGCCTTCTTCGGCCAGCGTAACATCTGTAATTATCAGGGTGTCGGTTGTGGCGCCCGAATAAGCACCGCCGTCTACCAACAGTGTATCGTCAGCCAGGTCGGCAACACGGTCGCCGCCGTCTTTGTACCACTGGTAACCTGAGGCACTAGTAGCAGGCGCCGAAAGCTCCGCATGCGCTTTTCCATTCGCCGGGCCTCTTGTCTGGCTCTGAGGCTGGGATATGAAGTTCACCCAAGGCAGCAGGGACGAAATGGATATTGCATCCAGTGGATAGCTCCAGATGCGAACATCGTCAACCTGCCCGACCATCGGCCACATGTATAGCGGGTCGGCACTGCCGCGCGGCACTTCGAAAGTACACCCGATACTGAGCGGATGTTTGCTCGGCGCCAGGGCCCTGATAGCCCCTTCCGGTGTGTCCACTGCAGCAGGTGTGCCGTCAACATACGAGATCATTTGGCCGGTCGTCGGATCGACAACAAGCGTAACCATATGCCATTCGTCGTCAAACATGTCGGCATCGCCGTCAGTTGTCCATATTTCCCGAAGGTGCATAACCGAATTAAAGCTCCAGCGATTCTGCGTAAAAACACCCCATCCGGCACCGGGGTAACTTCTGTTTGCGACGACTGCGTACCAGGGAACCGCCGGATCAACGTCAGTTGAAGGCATCTTGACCCAGGCATTGACGGTTATACCGCGGCCCTCGAAATCGAAGTACCCGACACTGTCGTCCATCACCATGAATTCGTTCGGATCGCCGATACCGTAAAACACCATCGCCGCACCGCCGTCGTACCCACTGCCGACATAGTTGGGATCGTCCCGGCGACCGTCATGCGCCGGCGCATCGGGCTCTACTTCCTGCACCGAGTCCGTCAGGTCATCCATTTTCCACCATCCCACCAGACGCTTGGTCAGGAGTTGGGCGTTTACTTCATCTGAGTAAGTACCATCACTCACCACGCAGGAGAAGTCGCCTTCATCGACGACCTGTACATCGGTCACGGTAAGGGTATCTGTCCCCTGACCGGTGATCTTGCCGCCATCGACCAACTCAACACCATCGCGTTTCCACGTGTAAGTAACCGAGCCATTGGCTTTTGCGTTGAAGACCGCCGTCTCGCCTTTGGCAACGGTCTGCCCTGCGAGCTGCCCTGCCAGTGTCGCCAGATTCGCAACATAATAAAGTCCCCCCTCAGCGCCCCACCAGGTCCCCTTGGCCGGGTAGACGCCCTCGTAATCCCAGGTCCGGCGATAATCGTTGCGATCCATGAAGTGAGCAATATTGTACCCCGCGTCAGACCACCATGTGTTTGACTCCCACCAATAATCGGACCAATCCGTGTCTGTCGTAAGAATATAATACTCAGTCGGCCCACGAGTTGCATCGAGCACAACCGGCGTCGGCAGATCTACCCACCGAAAGCCTGCGGCAAGTTCACTACCTGTCCCAGCCGGAACCAAAACCTCAGCGACAAGTGCACCCGGGGTAAACACGAGAGTGGCAGGGTCCATCGTAGCCTCATGGATCTTGATCGAACGAGCTACTGCCAACCCGTCATTGCCATAATCAACATAACCCACCTTCATAACGGGCACATCACGGGTCACCTTGAACACCGTACCTAACGTACCCAAATGATCATTCCGCACCCAGCTGTTGCCGACGGTTGTAAAATCCTCAACATAAGGCTGCAACTGCATCGTTTCAATCGGTATTGCCGCCTGGGCGACACCTGCGGCCATGACACACATCACAACCAGCCACATTAAACTCTTCTTCTCCATCGCACTGCTCCTTTTAGAAAAAAATATCAAAAAACAATTATCGTAAAATATACACTTTACATTTGTGTCTCACCACCAAAAGCTCGACCAGAGTGAAACCCTTCTCCGTATTCGAGACATGCTTCGCGGTCACGCCAATATGCGCAGATATTCACACCGGCATGACACATTCTGATATTATCGCCAATTCGCCATCGTATGTCAATAGAAAAATCCGGTTTTTTCCCACATTTTCAGGGCCCTGAAGCGGCGTACAGGCCGCTAATCATGTTTTCGTGCATCTGCGGGCCTGTGAGATCGATACACGCGTTAGCCATAATGGGGTCCTGCGCCCTCCTGGGAGGCGTCATCCATTGAATTCGACGCGGGCGGACCGATCTGTTCATCACATGCCACTGAGGTATTCGCCTGGCGGGGTCTTCTGTTTGCTCTGCCATATCCAGATTTCGCTCAGCACGGCGTTTCCACCTGCGACTTTTTTCGTGGTGATGCGGCATTTGCCGTTTGTGTAGAAATCCGGCGGCAAGGCAAACTGTATTGTTTCGGGTAATTTGCCGACGTCCTTGTATCCGGGCAGTCTTGTGGCGGGCAGGAGGATTTGTGAGCCGACGGTCTTGCCGCCCGTGATCTCGACCGTCTGGGTTCGGCCGGCGGTGTTGAAGTCCCACCAGGTCAAGCCCACGATATAACTTGCGGCCGGGTCCAGGCCTTTGGCCTCGAAGGCAATTCTCAATTCATCAAATGTGATGACCGCCAAGTGCAAGGCGGCGGCGTGTTCGGTGTCTTTGTATTTGTAGGGCGAGCCGTTCAACTGGCGAAGGGTCAGTCCGTCTTCGGCGGTGTCTTCTACCGTCGCACCGCAATCGATGTAACAGGACAATCGATAGCCGGTAAGCGCCTGGGCGGACAGTTCATTTCTTCGCGTGCTAATGTGTTGGGGACCATATGGTAAATCGGCGAGTGTTTCGGGGCGGGTTTTCGAAATGTCAATGTCGGACCAGCTTCCGAGATAAGGGGCGTTGCAGTCTATCCATGCGGCCAGTGCGCGCCAGTCGGCAATCGGCAGTGTCACGTCGTAATGACCCTGTTTCAGAACGTGCATCAGTCTGCTCCGGTGCGAGCCCGTTGCCAGAACCCCAAGGGGCAGGTTGCCGCCATCGTAACCACTGACCTTGACATAGTCGACAAACTTCAACAACTCCAGAAAGGCCTCTGACACATTGTGCTGTCCGCCGTAGTCGGGGTCTCGCCATATCGGGGCCTTGACCATTATTTTGGAGCCCAGGTCGAAACTGCTTGACGGTTTTTTCGACCCGTCGTGACAGCGGATGCAATGGCGGTCGAGGACGGGCTGGACCACGCGTTGGAAGTCCATACTATCGGTTCCCCAGGGGGGAGGGGTGATATCGGCAGGCGCTTTTTTCAAAGCAGCCAGGTTCTTAGCCGGCGGTGCCATTGCGTAAGACTCGTGACAACCGACACAAGAGACCGTTTCGCCGTCGGCTACGGTCATGAAGCTTCGCATCCGGCGGATTTCGAGAAAGTCCGCATCGATCGCTTCGAAGAAGATCGTCTTGTCGGCGGGAACACGGAAGCAGGCCGAACCGTCAGGTTCGACAGGCACGGTGCCCAGGACGGTTCGCATGTCCCAGCCGGATGCTACACCAACGTCGCAGCGCTGCGGAGTCGTGTGGACCTCTTTGGGATGAGTCTCGAGAACGCGGAGGTATTTAACCGTACCGCGTTTGACACCGCTGAGTCCCTGGTAGATATCGGCCAGGACGACTGTGCCGTGTTTGGCGGGATGTTGCAGTTTTGGAGCCTGAGGCAAAGGCGCCGGGGCTCTGCGAGGCTTTAGAGGAATGGCACAGTAGCATGACATTGCCCCGTCGCGGTAGATCAGCTCTTTATTGCCGAAGGTATCCATCAGATAAATCGCATAGCCGTCCGGGTGGTTGGCCGCACTTTCGAAGTTGTATGAAACGATGTAGAAATCTTCCGAGAGAGGCCATGGGCTCGCATACCAGCCCGTTTCGGAAACGACGGCGTTATCGCCTGCCTCGGGATACCCCACCTCCGGGGTAAGGTTGGCGAAGCCGGTTTTGCCCAGGCGGTTCTTTGCAAGGTCGACCAGGCAAATCGGTCCGACGCCGGCATTGTGGTGGGCCGCCCCGGTGGTTATGATCTTGCTTGTTTGCGGCACCTGGCGGGGTTCTATGAAAGTGAGAGGCCCATTGCTGAACGCAAAGTGATCGCCGTAGGCTAATTGGGCCCGTGTGCCGTCGGGATACACCGTCCAGAGGTACTGAACGGTATTATAGGCCTTCATCACGTATTCCCAACGCATGTAGATAATGCGGCCGTCCTCCAGCATGGAGGGATACCATTCGCCTTCCTTGGCCTGCGTGAGTTTGACGACGTTCGCCCCGTCGCTGTCGCAAGCGTAAATGCTGAACACCAACGCCCAGTCGCCGCACTGGACAAATCGACCGCCGCGCGAGGACGTAAAGGCGATGCGTCCGTCGGGCAGGTAACAGGGCTCGGTGTCCTCGGCGGGATGATCGATGATTTGTCTTAGACCTGTTCCGTCGATATTTATTTCGTAGATGTCGTACGGCATGCAGGCGCCGCTGCGAACACCGGGCTGGGCGAGAACATAGGGTGTGGGAGTGGGTCTTGGCGGGGCATAGGGGAAGACAATTCGTTTGGCGTCGAATGACAAATCGGCACGTCCGATTCCACCGGGCGGCAATTGACCGGACAGAACGCTTCTGACAACGCCGTCGCCTTTTAGGCCCTTGAGTATTACAAGGTCGGCGTCGGGTTGCTGGGCTTCGCCGACATGATGCGCACACTGATGGTTATAGGCCGGCCAGTGTCGGCGCACGAAAAACAGCTCATCAAAATCAATCAGCGGGTTGGAAAAAGCCAACTCACGCAACGCCCGGCGGGCGCGAAGATAAAGCTCGCGCCACTGCTGTGGCGGTCGGTCTGCAACGGCTTTACGCTCAGCGGAGACAGCATTTAACTCGAATTGAGCCCGGGTCGCGGCTTCATGCCCGCCGAGATCGTCAATCGCCTTGATGAGTTTTGCCAGCCGAATGAGCAGGTTGTCGAGCGCCTGGGGCGCCTCTGTCGTCAGGCCAAACGTGACTTGCTCCTGCCTTTGCCAGTCGTGCTCGATCATGATCTTGACATGCTGTGGCGATTGAAAAGCCTGTCTGCCCAAAGCAGGCCGAGCTTGAATAATCAGAGTTGCAAATATAAGGAGTACAAGAAACGGCAGAAGCGCAGGATCGTTGTGGACGGTCCGATCAGCGGAGATACACCGGCTTACAGGCATGTCATCTGAAATGCGCAATATATCGAGTCGACTGGAGCTAAGAAGATACCCCCTTACACAAACTCGTTTAACCACAACATAATTCCTTTCCAAGGCATTATTATGTCCGCATAAAGCTCGTTACAGAGCATCAGCGCACAAACGGTACAATATTATACTGTTTCCCAACGGCCGTGTCAAACTCGACAACTTCCGGTGTGAAGCGGATTTGGCAACCTGTTCTTAACCAGTAGTGTGATAAAGCAAGAATGATATTTGGATACTTAAACAATGAAAGCACTTGTCTTGAAAGAGTGTAATAATCTTGTTTACGAAGACCTGCCGGATTCTGAGCTTCGTGATGATGATGTTATGGTTAAGGTCGAAGCCTGCGTCATAAATTGGGACGATTTGGGACGCGGACCGTTTTGCGAAAGAAGAGGCTTGACAGCATGAAAGGGAAGTGATTATACTATCGACACTTAGCATCGAAACGCCCGTAGCTCAGTTGAACAGAGCAACGGATTTCCAATGTGTTTCGCTGGTTTATAACCCCTTATCTCACCACACCTTACAACGGCAAAATCGGCTTTATGCAGTGAAGAAGTGGGCTGGTAGAGGGTGAGTAGTAGGCTGGTAGAACATTGTTGGTGCACTTTTTGGTGCACCGGACAGCCTGCTCATTGTCTGCCTGGTCTACGAACAAAAGCGGAATTTTTTCCAAAATTATAAAGATTCACCATATTGTGGCCGATAACAACAGTGCTAAATTCGTGGAATTGTTGCTTTTTTGCACTTCTGCGATATGAACTTTTGGGGGTTTGCGTGTGCAGTTGAGTATTTGTCGACCTGATTTACGTTAAAATCGGACATTGCTCCCGATTCCCGGATATCGCCTTTACGCGATCCAATGGGCATGCTGTACAAAGAATGGGGCGGGAACACAGAGCATCCAAGTCACTATGTTGCAGGGACGATGCGGGGAATGGCCTCGCCTTCTCACCACAGGTAATTGAGGGCAAAAACTAAAGGAGTAAAAAATGCGTTACAAACCGACTCTGTTGCACGTTGTATTGGTGATTACTCCCATTATGTTGTCAGGCTGTTTTTCCACAACCCCGGGAGACATCAAAGCGTTCTTGAGGCCCGACCAGGCCGACGTCACCGCCGACACATACATTCTCCAGCCACCCGATGTGATTACCGTTCTGTCATCAAAGGTGCCCGAGATGCAGCGCAGCGCGTCCATATCATCGGTGGGACTGACGCAGCAGATCCGTCCGGACGGCAAGATCTCACTCGAGTCCGTCGGGGCCATTATGGTTGCCGGCAAGACGCCACGCCAGGTGGCTGACATTATCTCCAAAAAACTCGCCGAGTTGTATATGTTCGACAGTGACTATCCCGTGGATGTTCGTGTGAACAACCGGTCTAAGTACTACTACATTATCGGGCAGGTCCAGCGCCCCGGTGCACAGATATACACCGGGCGGGAAACGACATTGTCGGCCATATCCAAGGCCGTGCCCAACGTCAGGGCCTGGGAGGAGGCCATACAGGTCATACGCCCCTCGCTTGCGCTGGATGTGAAAGCAAAGATCTTCGAACTCGACTTTAAGAAAATGATCGAGCACGGCGACATGAGCGGCCTTGTGCTGCTGCAGGAAGGCGATGTCATCTATGTCCCGCCGACGATTCTTGGCTCGATCGGCCTGACCATCGAGGAAGTTGTCGGACCGCTCTTCCAGAGTGCAACGGCGGCAAATACCATCAGT
>SDBV01006846.1_pt1 | contig 15701 bp, 15 predicted proteins | sample 2277081 | NCBI WGS metagenome assembly SDBV01 (sample SAMN10402039, study PRJNA504765) | marine sediment metagenome | isolation source: marine sediment core GS10_PC15, 223 cmbsf | place: Arctic Ocean: Southern Knipovich Ridge | collected 2010
TAATGTATGGTATAATGTATGGTATAATGTATGGTGTAATGTATGATAGTTATGCAACTGAGAGGGTTGGGCCCACTATTAGCCTAGACAATCAGGATTTAAATAAAATCCTTGAATTGGCTGGCAAAACTCTGAAGGATGTGAAACTGATGTGTAGAGCAGACAGACTGAATTTGCTCTGAGGGCTCGGGCTCCGGTTATCAACTATAGATTAAAGATAGAAACTAGCTTGGTTCCCGAAACCAAGCTAGTCGATCTTCGTCCAATTGAACAAAAAAATGATTTTATAAATATTAGCTAATAGTCTACAAATAGCTGTAAGCTACGATATAAATTTATACCTTTTATAATTAACCCATCTATAATTAGATAGTCAATAACGCCGATCTCAATTACATATATCTTCATCATGACTAGCTACCAAGAAGTTACTTCCCGCACAGACGATCTTTTTAATATTGAGGATTATGAGAAGTGGGATAAGGAGGTCTTGCGGAAAGAAGTTCTTTCTCGTCTACATAATCTTAAGCTGCGAAAAATGAAGGCCTGGTTCCCTGCTACTATTATTGAATACGACGATGCTAAAGAGGTCTGTTGCGACAAATTTGGTGGCAGTTATCCCTATTTTTCCAAGCTCGATCGAGAGTGGCCTAAATGTCAAAAATGTTCGGCCCTGATGATATTTATGTTTCAAGTCAGCGATCCCTCTGATCTAGATATGTTTGGGACAATTCAGGTTTTTCTCTGTCCCGAAAGTTATCACTATATTATGTCCGATGGTATACATGGATTTTTTATTAGAAACATAGATTATACTGAACCATATCAGCACATTCCTCAACCAGCTAGTGTTGAAGCTTACCAGGGGTTTAAGATTACCAGTTGGAAGCCAACCTTGGAAGCTTCCATAAGTGATGATGAATTATATAATATCATCCTTGATTTTGAGGTGATTGATTATTTGGATTTGGGGAAAGAGGTGGCCCAATTAACTCTGGAAACAGAGTATCTTAAATGTGATGAGAAGATTGAAGGCTCTATGAAATGGTATGGGCGAGTTTGGAGTTGCCAGGATAGTAGTCGGTATTCACCTTTCTCTTTTCAGTTGGGAGAAGTTGATGATTTCATGTACGGAGACTCCGGCCTCTTGCACGCCATGTATAAGAGTGATAAACTAGTAGTAATGGGCGATATGTGCTAGCTACTAATTAAAAAAATTAACTAAGTCTCCCTTGGTTAATTTATGGACTATATAAAGCCCTAGCAGTAAAAAAATGATTTTATAAATATTAGCTAATAGCTATTAAACCAGTGAGTTATATGATATAAATTTATACCGCCTTCAATCAATCCCTCTATAATTAGATAGCCAATAAATAGCAATAACCTCAATTACATATACAAACTATCATGACCAGCTACCAAGAAGTTACTTCCCGCGTAGACGATCTTTTTAATATTAAGGACTATAAGCAGTGGGACAAGGAGGTCTTGCGAAAAGAAGTTCTTTCTCGTTTGCATAATCTTAAGCTGCGAAAAATGAAAGCTTGGTTTCCTACAACCAGCGTTGAATACGACGATCCTAAAGATGTCTGTTGCGATAAATTTGGCGGAAGTTATCCCTATTTTTCCAAGTTCGATCGAGAGTGGCCTAAATGCCAAAAATGCTCGGCCCTGATGAAATTCATATTTCAAGTCAGTGATCCCTCCAATATAAATATGTTTGGTACCATCCAGGTTTTTCTCTGTCCCGAAGATTATCACTATACTATGTCCGATGGTGTCGATCATGGATTTTTCATTAGAAATGTAGATTACACTGTGCCATATCAGTACATTCCTCAACCAGCTAGTGTTAAGGCTTATAAGGGCTTCAAAATTACTAGTTGGCAGCCAGCCTGGGAAACTTATATAGATGATGAGTATGTATTGCATGATATCATCCTTAATTCTGGGGTGATTGATTATTTGGATTTGGAGGAAGAAGTGGAGCAGATAATAACTGCGGAAGTAGAGGATCCGGATAGTGAAGAGGTTGAGAGCGGTATGAAATGGTACGGGCGAGTTTGGAGTTGCCAAGATATAACTCGGTATTCGCCCTTTTCCTTTCAATGGGGAACCGTTAGTAATTTCAAGTACGGAGATTGCGGCGTCTTGCACGCTATGTATAAGAAGGGCGAACTAGTGGTAACGGGTGATATGTCCTAACTTAGCCAGTGAATAAAAAAGCTGTAATCATCCTCTTCCCAGCCAAAAGAGGATGATTGAAAAATAATTTTGGATTCAAAATTATCGCTATTAATTAGCGATAATCAACTAAATTAATAATGACTGCCAATCAAAAAAAAATGATTTTATAAATATTAGCCAATAGCCATTAAATCAAAGTAAGTTATATGATATAAATTTACTCCTCCTAAAATCAATCCCTCTATAATTAGATAGTCAATAAATAGCAGTAATCTCAATTACATATACAAACCATCATGACCAGCTATGGAGAAGTTACTTCCCACGTAGACGATCTTTTTAATATTAAGGATTATGAGAAGTGGGATAAGGATGTCTTGCGGAAAGAAGTTCTTTCACGTTTGCATAATCTTAAGCTGCGAAAAATGAAGGCTTGGTTTCCTACTATTACTAGTGAATACGACGATAGTAAAGAGTTCCGTTGTGACAAGTTTGGTGGCAGTTATCCCTATTTTTCCAAATTCGATCAAGGGTGGCCTAAATGCCAAAAATGTTCGGCCCTGATGATATTTATGTTACAAGTTAGTGATCCCTCTGATCTAGATATGTTTGGGACAATTCAAGTTTTTCTCTGTCCCAAAGATTATCACTATACTATGTCGGATAATGTCGATTATGGATTTTTTATTAGAAACATAGATTATAGTGAGCCATATCAGCACATTCCTCAACCAGCTAGCGTTAAAGCTTACCATGGGCTTAAGATTACTAGTTGGAAGCCAGCCTGGCAAGCTTCCACAAGTGAGGATGAATTGTACGAGAATATCACTGGATATGAGGTGATTGGTTATTTGAGCTTGGAGGAAGAAGTGGCCCAAATAACCATAACCCAGGATGCTGAGGATCCTGAATATCGTGAGAAGGTTGAGAGCTGTATGAAATGGTATGGACGGATTTGGAGCTGCCAGGATAGAAGTCGGTATTCACCTTTCTCTTTTCAATGGGATACCGTTGGCAATTTTATGTGTGGTGGCGTCTTGCACGCCATGTATAAGCGTGATAAATTGGTAGTAATGGGCGATATGTGCTAGCTACTAATTAAAAAAATTAACTAAGTCTCCCTTGGTTAATTTACGAGTTATATAAAGCCCAACAGTAAAAAAATGATTTTATAAATATTAGCAGATAGCCTACAAATAGCTGTAAGCTACGATATAAATTTATGCTTTTTATAATTAACTCTGGCTAATTATATAGCCAATAAACAAAGTTAGCTGCAATTCCACATACCCTCATCATGGCTAGTTTCGGAGAAGTTTACTCCCGCTTAGATGATCTTTTTAATATTAAGGACTATGAGAAATGGGATAAGGAGGTCTTACGAAAAGAAGTTCTTTCACGTTTACATAATCTCAAGGTGCGAAAAATGAAGGCTTGGTTTCCTACCACTACCGTTAAATATGACGATCCTAAGGAGGTCTGTTGCGATAAGTTTGGTGGCAGTTATCCCTATTTTTCCAAATATGATCAAGGGTGGCCTAAATGTCAAAAATGCTCCGCCCTGATGAAATTCATGTTTCAAGTTAGTGATCCCTCTGATCTGAATATGTTTGGCACCATCCAAGTCTTTCTCTGTCCCAAAGATTATCACTTTACTATGTCCGATGGTGTCGATCATGGATTTTTTATTAGAAAGATAGATTACACTGAACCATATCAGTACATTCCGCAACCAGCTAGTGTTAAGGCTTATAAAGGTTTGAAGATTACTAGTTGGCAGCCAACCTGGCAGTCTTATTTGACTGGTGATGAATTGTATTATACTATCTGTGATGATTGCAAAGTAATTAGTTATTTGGGCTTGGATAAAGAAGCGGCCCAGCTAACTATGTACGCGGAGGAGCTCGAGGATAGTGAGGAGATTGAAAGCGGTATGAAATGGTTCGGAACCATTTGGGGTTGTCAAGAACGTATTCGCTATTCGCGTTTTTCCTTTCAGTGTAAGGGAACCATTGGTGATATCGTGTATTCGGACTACGGCATCCTACGCGCTGTGTATAAAGGTGAAGAACTAGCAGTAGTATCCCAAAAATGACAACTTAACCGCTAAATAAAAAAAAAGTTATTTGTGATCACCTTCTTCACAACTAGAAGGATGACCATAGGTTATCATCGAATCCATCGATTAAAAAATTTTGAATTGATAATTTATCCAATAAGATAAACTATCAAAATGGAGGACTGCGAGCTAGTCTATCAGTGTAATGCCTGCTCAAAAATTCATATCGATGGATATTTAGCAAGATGTTGTTCGTACAGTTGTTCTCTCACCAATGACGTTTCCTCTGATCCAATTACTAAAATAAAAGGCAGTCGTTATCAATGTATGAAGTGTGGGAAGAAGACCCATTTTCACTGGTCGGCAGTCCATTGTTGCAAAGTTCCGGCCCAGAAATTAACTGATGAGATTGAGAAGGAATATATTACGACGATGGGTGATCTTGAATTATATGATCATCCTCGCATAGCTCGTATGACGGCTGATAAGATTGTGACCTCGCTCTTAATTCAATTGGGCTATAACCAGTTAGCTAAGCATTATGACGGAGTCCTTAGCCAATTCGGCTGATTAAATATAGTCCTGATCCGATCTTTTGACCAATTAAGCTGAACTAAGGGGGCTTGATCATAAAAAAATGATTTATTAAATATTTAAATAGCCGCTAAAAAATACGATTAGCTAAGCGATCATCAATATGACTGAAACAACTAAACTGAAACAGATGAATATTTCACTAAATGCCAATCTCTATGCCACTGTACCGTATAAGAGCATGCTTCCAACCTATATGCTGTTTCCCATACTTAGCTGTATGATGAAGGATGAACTTAGTCCGGTGGTTATTCTTAATAGTGAATGTCACATCGAAACTGCTTACACTCATAAGCAGGACAAAGATTATAAATGTCGGGATGATGAGTATTATAAGAAATATAAGAGTCTGAGAGAGACATGCGTAGAGGCCGCTCGAACGCTAATTGAAGCCGAACTTCGATTTGCGCATTCTAGCCTGACGTATTACCATCAGATTGGCATTGACCTCTTTGCTGCTAATCCTGTAACTAGAAGAGGGGCACAGTGTATGAGCTTAGATAATGAGGGCCTGAAGAAAATTCTGAAGTTGGCCAAGAGAGGAGCGGAGGATGTGGTACTGACTTTTGCGGTCAAAGGCCTAAACTTTTCGACATAAATATCAAAGAGGATAAGTAACGTTCAGCCTAATTCCTTTCTTTCTGACCAATCGTATATTAAATATAATTAAAAAAATTAACCTAGTCTCCCTAGGTTAATTTACGGGTTATATAAAGCCTGGCAGCAAAAAAAATGATTTATTAAATATTAGTCTGCCAGAAATAAATCAGTGTGAGCTATAGGCATAAATAAGTCTATCACCGTATCATTCTATCCCCTATCCTCGTATCACTATATCCTCGTATCCTCTTATCCTCTTATCATCGTATCCTCCTATCCTATATATCAACCCATCGTTATCTGTTAACTATGGCTGCCACCACCACTGATCCACTCAGAGTCAAAGAAGAGATCGTAGCGAATTTTAAACGGCTGGCTGAACTATACAAGATTAGACAGTCTACTCTCTATCGAGAACCAGCCGATGATCATCGATCACAGGCCTTCGCCACTTCAGCCCTAAAGATAGCCCGAATTGAAGGTCCGCTGCCATCTATCGCTAAACTACGGAAAATTCGGGGTATTGGCTCCTCAACTATTGATGCCATTCGCGAATATATCGCCTTCGGTCGGATGACTCGGCTGGAACAATTGGAAGCTCAATTAGCAGGAATTGAAGCTCCTGTAGAGACTAAAGCGGCCCCAACCGGAGGGTTAACTCCGGTGGTTAGCCCTTTACTTACCACGATTAGCCTACCATCAACAATTAGTCTACCCCCTATTATTCCCACTTTGTCAGCTGCTGACGAGGAACGAGTCCGAGTGTTGAAATTATTCAGGACCATTTACGGGGTAGGCCCAGCTACGGCTGAAAAATGGTATGTCTTGGGCTGGCGTGACCTAAATGATGTCTGGGCTAACTATGATAGCTTACATAACGCTCAGCAATTAGGTCTCACTTATTATACTGATTTACAGCAAAGAATTCCCCGAGCCGAGATTACTCACTTTGAACAGTTATTGAAACGACTCTTTCCTGATATTACGATATTAATTGCCGGTTCTTATCGCCGAGGCTTGGCCACTTCCGGTGATGCCGATATAATAGTCCAGACCAAACCGGGTCTAACTCTAAGTAATATCGTAGATACACTAAAGGAATTCAACATTATTATCGGCAAGCTGAGTCAAGGCCAAAGGAAATTCATTGGCATAGCTCAGCTGCAGTATACTGAGGAGTTAAAAGGTCAGTATCTCGATATAGCCATAAAGGGTAAGGCGCGACAAATGGACATCAGAATTTTCCACCCTGAGGAATGGCCATTTGGTTTAACCTATAATACCGGCTCTACCGCGCTTAATATCCAAATGAGGGATGAAGCTATTGCCCGTGGTTGGACATTGAGTGAATATTCACTATTGGATCAAAATGAGCAGCCCATCCCACTTCACAGTGAAGCAGAAATATTTGCAAAGCTAGGAATAAGATATTTAACACCAGAAGAACGTAGTATCTAGTAAAGGAAGTTAGCACTATATTAAAAAAACGATTAGCCTTAATTAAGGCTAATCAGATTTGACCCGGTTATACGCCGATTTAGATAAAAATAAATTAGCAAAAAATGGGACAAAAAACCCCAAAAATGCGTTTTTCGTCTACTTTTTGACCCGTCTACAAGGTACAATTTTTGGCCCCAAAAGTGACTATAAGGTCATAACCCATGCGCCATTTTAGAAAAGTTTACTAAAAAGTTAGATTGAAGTTTAGTACAAAATAGTTGGGAAGTTTGTTTGAAGTTTGTCATATATTTGATGCAAACAACTTTTCTAGCACAAACCAAGTTGAAAATGATCTAAAAATTATAATACTAACTAGATTTGATCAATGAGTTATGTTAAATATCCTACTCTCAACGGTTAATTTTGAGCTAAATGTTTAATCTGAATGGGCAGATAGCGATGATAGAGAGATGTGGGGATACGGGGATGTGGGGATGGGAGGATGGGAGGATGTGGGGATGGGAGGATGTGGGGATGGGAGGATGTGGGGATGGGAGGATGTGGGGATGGATAGATAGAGGGGATATAGGGGATATAGGGGATAGATATATTTAACTGTTGTCCAGTTAGATATTTTTTTTTAAGATTACATCCAGTGATCTTTCATATTCGGCCCGATATAAGGGTCCTTAAATTATTTAACTTCCCTTCGACTCGATTATCATCCAACCACCATTCCTCCCTCACTTTCAGCCCGGGTTTCTCCTGACTGTACTCAATAACAGCTGGACCATCAGTTCTATGCCGCCGGTTATTCTGGAACCATAATTCATGTATTTTAACGTTCGGCTCCACCCCACTCCACTTTATAACTGCTGGCCCATCGATTCTATGACGGTCGCCATTGCAATACCATGTCTCACTTATTTTCAGGTTGGGCTCTTGTCCGTTGTACTCGATGACCGCTGGGCCATTAATTCTATGCCCTTGACCATTACGATGCCATTCCTCATATATTTTCAGATTTGGAACTTGTCCGTTATACTCGGTGATAGCCGGGCCATCATCTCGGCCACACTTTCCATTTCGATACCATCTTTCTCGCAGTTTCAGATTGGGTTCTTTTCCATTGTATTCTATATGGGCTGGTCCATCAGCTCTGTGCCGTAGGTGGTATTGAATCCAAGTCTCGTCAATTTTCACATTGGGCTCCTTTCCATTATACCTTATTTCAGCTGGGCCATCATCTCGATGCCATTGACCACGCCGATACCATTTCTCCCACCACTTCACTTTCGGGGTGCTTCCACCATAGGATATAATAGCTGGGCCATCATCTCTGTGTATTTTGTCATTCAAGTACCAGGCCTCCCAGACCTTCACATCCGGATTCGCTAGATCATATTTAATCGCGGCGGGGCCGTCAGTTCTATGAAGTTTACCATTCAAATACCATTTTTCCTTTATTTTCAGTCCCTTCTTGCTGTACTTTGTCATGGCCGGGCCATTAACTCGATGTAGTGAGTCATTGGACCGGCGGTATAATATTTTCTTGGTTGTCCCTTGACCCGATTTATCCACTTTGAGCCGAATGATTATTTGCGGTTTAGCCATTGGGTCTAAATATGGAGTTGAGATCGATATTTCTACTCCCGATTTTAAAATATTTTAAATCATTTTTGAGCCAAAACTGGATCGGGCTTAATTCGGATTATACCTCAGTTAAGTGGATATCAAATCTGCCATGTCAGCCATAAAGTAGAATATAATTCTACTAGCCGAAGTTACATTCAATTAAATAGGCTCTGACCTCAGTCCTATATAGTATAACGTGCATTGCATCCCCATTCAATACAAGTCAATTCGGATATAACTGTATAATCAATCGTTATGTAGCATTCCCCCCTCTCAGCTGCATGACTAATAACATGTTCATTTAGATAACCGCACTTATTACACTTGACTTTTAAAGTGGTTGATCCATCGTCCCAGACTCTCATACTTATTAACTGGCATAAATTGAACTGGGTAGTTGAAATAGTCCTCTCTTCTTCCATCATCATTCCCTTTTATGAACTAGTTCTCATCAATGGTTAATTTTATTTTTCGAGAAGATAGGTTTATTTAACCTAAACTAGCAGAGCCAAACTATGAAAAAAAATGATTATTAAATATTTAGACTTGAGTCAGATAAATAGGAGTTAGGCTAAACCAGTTATAAGAGATAAACCAAAGTTAATTATATCGAAAATATGGGTTATCACGCTACCGCTTTCGGCGCCGAGATTAGCCATGGAAAACATGAACGCATTAAATTAGTTGATCTAGCTCGGCTCGTGGCCGAAAAGATTTTCCTCTTGCAGAACGGCCAGTTCAAGGAAATTGGCCTGGCTGACTTACAGTTCGATGAAGAAAAATCATATCAACTCCGCTTTCAACTCTACGATGATTTGGAGGTGAAAAATATAGATCCCAAGATAATCAGCAACAAGGATGGAATTACCTTCCTTGAATTTGATCTGGATGAAGACCACGAATATCAATGTTTCCTCTTTCATTATAAGCCCGATCCCAATATTATTGTCGGCTCGGTACATATATGCGCCTACCTAATAAGTCCTTTTTATTTTGGGGATGATTGTTGCCCAGGATGTGTAGAGGATGCATTGGGGACATTATCTGAACAGTATGGCACTGATGATCCCAAATATTTGAAAGCCATTCTCAGTAAACTTCCAATGCTGGAGTATGTGCCGCGAGAACGATTGGCCGCTTTTTATTCTTGGTTGGGGGTACTAATCAGCTCAGGTCGCCTAGATCGCATTCCAACCATTGGCTGGAGCGATAACTGTTGTAGCTAGCTCTAAATATAAAAAAAGTAGCTTAGCTACTTTTTTTGAAAAATTGATGGTTTAATTGCTTGGTCTAGGATGTTCGACGAAACATTAAGAAGATTTAAATAAGATTCTCGAATTGGCAGCCACAAAGACGTAACTGATCTATCGATCAGAGTAAACTCAGTTGAAACTGAGAGAATAGTTAATTTATTGTCGATCATGGTCTAAAAAATACGAAAGGAAAATTGAAAGAAAAATAAGATATGTAAAGTTGTTTTTGTAAAGAGGATACAACTATGGATGCCACCAATCAGAATTTAGTTGGTCGCTACCGAAAGTGGCAGGAACGGCTTAAGGAATTAATCTCGTACTGGTTTCCGGATACAAGACTTACACATATAATTGGTTACCGAGTTCGATATCCTTCCTTTAATGCTGGAAAGGAACCTGACCTTCAACGTCAGTATATTGCCTATCTTCGGAAACATGTGAAACATTTAAGTATGTGTAGCAAGTATCGTCAGGCTTACTATAAAAATCAGTGCTCCTCCAATCAGGCCGAGGATAAGGGTCATAAATTTGCCAGAGAGACCTTTACCTGGATGTATGAAACCGGAATTCAAGTTTTGACTAAGTATGAGCCTGAATGGAAAGATACCGACTCTCTCGTAACTTTACCTACGATAATGCCCTCAATAGAGGAAGAATATGACAAGTCTGAGGTTTCAGATGAAAAACACCTTATCAAGATTTCACTTAAGAAGGAACCTAAGCAGCGGAAGAAAATGGCCCGAGAGAAACGGGAGGCGGAGGAGGTCTTAATCAAGAAGACCATCGCTAAATCTAGGGAAGAAAACAAAAAGGGATATCGCTGCATTATAGGAAGGATAATGGGAATGCTACATCGTGATGCCACAATGGGATGTCTGATAGAAATCTTTTGCATAATGCAGGACAAAATGGACCCAGAGTTCTGGAAGGTGACCGGGCTTATTCATCCTATGTATCTCTTTATAATGTCAAGATTATGCTTGTCCTGCGCAACGGGCGGGAACAATTCTCCGAATAATATTTATAATCTCGCCTGGCTCCACAAATGTGATAAGTTTCTAGTTGATCTATATAATCATATACTGTTCTCACTTGGTAATATACAGAAGGAATATGAAACTATTAATGATGAGAAGTCATGTTCTTGTTTTGTTTGCGCCTTGGATGCCATACATTCAGAACGTATGGGCCAACCTTTGTATACCTGTCAAGAAGTGCGAGATAGAATGGACAATGATCTAACAATGCGTCGATTTAAAATTTATAAAGAATTAATATTTGATATTGAAGGTAAACGAGAAAGTCATATAGTTATTAATTTTGGCGCCTCGTTCTCTTCATCGCGGAAATTGGTAATTTGGTGTAACGCAAATTTGAATGAAAAATTAGCCAAAAAGATATTTTGCTCTCTCTCTTGTCGTGAGGATTTATTCGGGTATACTAAAGCGAAAATTTGTGTAACAAAACTTTGTGAACATTGTAAAGGTTGTAAAAATTATATACATCTATATATGGTAAACCTTATCACTTCCCATACTAAACCCGCTGTCCCGCATATTATAATTCCGGGGAGAAATGTAGAGAAAAGGTGGACGCTTATAGGTATAACCCCCCTTAAAGCGTATGTCGAAGAACTTTGGTTTGAACTCCCGGAAGATTATGCTAGTATTTTACTCAAGTGAATCGCATAACACTGTTGTGTCCCACCATGGATATCAAAAAAATCTTTTAAGAGAATCCTTGAATGTTAGGGGTCGAGATATTCCTCTAAGAAATAGAGAAAAGGGCAAACCCTCCCCTTCCTTATATGTCCCCTTCCTTATATATCCCCTTCCTTATATGTCCCCTTCCTTATATATCCCCTTCCTTATATGTCCCCTTCCTTATATGTCCCCTTCCTTATATGTTGTCCCCCTTAGTCATTTTTATTTCCATCCTCTACCGTGAAGGGAAGAGGGGTTTGGCCTTTATATTGAGGTCTATTCTTGCTCACATACAAAGATTATAGTAATTTATTATCGAGTAAAACACCATCTTAGGATGACGTTTTTTATAATCATTATTTAAATAAATCATCCAAGTATGTTCCGTTCAACTCCATTAATTTTGCCACTAATTTCTGCCCCACATCTTTGCTTATTTCCTCGCTGATAAAATAGAAAGATTCCGTAGGTGCCGAGCGTTTAAAAATCGAATAAGGGGAGCCTTGCCAGATATTAATTCTATTTTGAACTACCTTAAAATGTCGGAAGAAATTATCCGCCCAGATTTCTTCTCGAGTAGGCAGATGTTCGAGGTCTCGGATGAAGGCCATAGCCCTAAGAAGAATCTCATTTACGGCTTTATCAAAGTCAAAATAACAGTGGAAAGTAATATCCTTTACATTATTAATGTGAGCGAAGGCCAGTGAGACTTGTCGTTGGAGGGCATCTTGTTGAGGGGTATCTAGTGAGGAAGTATCTAGTGGGGAAGAAAGATGCCCCTCCTGTCGTGGTCTCTTTCGTACCCTTTCTTCTGAAACAGTATGAATCTGTTGAAAATTCATCAATACATCAGTTATAGTTGGGAAAAAGGGGCGGGGTGGACCCTTTATAGTTAGATTTGTGTCCACCTCCAGATGTTGCTCTTCTTTATCCATAATTAAGCCAGAATGTTTTCTTTTCTTATTTTGGCTATAATTATAAATCAGTTTTATTATTCATATCTCTACTATAATTACTAATTAGTTTTGTAACTCATATCTCTACTATAATTACGAATCTAATATGATTATACATATATGTAATACGCAGATATTCTTTATTTATAATGAATGTAGGCTCAGTCTCAATTCGTAATTCGCAATTCGTAATTCGCAATTCGTAACCTGCAATATCAGTTCACTGACTATCCAGCTATTTTTCAGTGGATATGTAAATCTGAACAGAAGGAATCGGCGGGCCAAACTTTGGAGCAAATGTTGAGGTAGTACCATTTCTCTCTTATTTTCATCTCCGGCTCCTTCCCATCATATTCGATGTAAGCTGGACAATTAAGTCGTTGTCGCTGGCCATTTAGCCACCATTCTTTACTAAATTCTGAAGTTGCCCCCTTTCGCCCCCTTTCTTAGGGACCGAATCCAACCTTTCGACTAACTCTAAATTAGGCCTCTTTCTTAGAGCTAGAGCCCGACTAAGTCTAATTTGGACCTCTTTGTTGGAGACCAAATTAGTTTGGACGAACCTGGTTCCAAACTCTAAATTAGCTGACCTATTAAACGATCCGAATATTTGATGACTATATAGTCTTCGAATGGCCTTCTTTTCGAAGTTCAGAGATTATATAGGCAAAATTTTTTCTCTCGTTCTTATTTTTTTTCTATATAAAAATACTACTAACTTTTTGAATTCTAATTATGAGCTATCAACACGGCCACCAACAGAGCTCGGGCTGCTGCCCGGGATGCAAAAAGAAGAAATGTGAGGTCATTGGCTTCGCTACTGTTCACATAGAGCCTACGGACGAGTCCCTTTGCCTCAGCATTACTCAACCACCCGAAGATGGAGCCTTAGCCCACACGACTGGAACGCCAGAAACTGGTGGACAGATGACCATCTTGCTTAGCAGCAGTGGAATATTCAATCCCTGCACTCGAAAAATATGCGGTGGTGGAAAATACATGATCACTTCCACTCCACCCAATCCTGCCACTGACCAATGTGGGACCTATATCTTCACTAAATTCTTCTCCTTTGATGAATGTCCAGGTCGATTGGGTAAAGTAAGTGCTTCAACCGGGTTACCATTTAAATTATCTTTTAGCAAAAGTCCCGACAATGCTAGAGCTGGTAAAATGATGGGTCGAGTCAGGTTCGATGACGGAGATATTGGAACACTTACTTTCTGGTGTCGTTTGCCGCAACCCGATCCAGATGGAATTCCCACCGTTCCCCGAGGAATTCTACCGGAAGGAGTCGTTGTCAACAAAGGATGCATTGACTTCGCAGTACTTGATGATCCAAATGACCAGGTAATACTCTCTCCGCCTCCCGCTAGCAATACCCTGTTCTTCGTCAGGCCTAGGGGTCAGCTTTGCAAGGTTTGCAGCAAGGCCATTTGCAAATGCAAGTTCAAGGAATTCTATGATCGAGATCAGAAGTTCGGAAAGAAATTCGGAAAGAAATTCTGCCAGAAATGTCATGGCGGGAAGGATCGCTGTTGTCAAAAGAAGGACCGCTGTTTCCAGAAGAAGGACCACGACTGGGACAGGAAGGATCGCTGTTTCCAGAAGAAGGACCACGACTGGGACAGGAAGGATCGCTGTTTCCAGAAGAAGGACCACGACTGGGACAGGAAGGATCGCTGTTGCCAGAAAAAGGATCATGACTGGGATAAGAAAGATCGCTGTTTCCAGAAAAAGGATCATGACTGGGATAAGAAAAATCGCTGTTGCCCGAAGAAGGATCGCTGTTGCCCGAAGAAGGATCATGGGTTCAAGGCAAAGAGGGGAGGTGCCTACCCCCAATACTATGAATCGTCTTATGGTTGCAATCAGTGCGACTCCAAATATTAAAGGTGGTCTAATTAAAAAAAACCTACTTGTTAACAGGCAGGTTTCAATCGAAGAATAGCCCCTTCTAGTTTACGAAAATCCATTCGAGGCAAAAGACCATTTAGAAGACAAAAAGTCGTCCGGATTGGGGCCGATAATCAGGCTAGACCCCGAAATACAGAGGGGAATTCTCTGATTCAACCAGTATGGTCAGCCAATTTTCATTTCGGGTCTGGTTTAAATAAAAAATTTGGCCTTACAATTATTTTTTTCTCATATTAAACAATAAACAACTATTATTTAAACTTTCCACGATGAGTGACTACGATTCAGATAGTAGCGGTGACGAATATTCGAGGCGTCCAAAGAGATGCTGCCCTAAGTGCAAAAGGAAGAAATGCCAGGTCATTGGCTTTGGTACCACCCACGTGGACCCCACTGATGACGCAATCTTCATTAGCATTAGTCAACCTCCCGGCGATGGCGCTATAGCCCGCACAACTGGAACACCAGAAGTAGGTGGGGAAAAGACCATTTTGTTGAACAGTAGCGGGACATTCAATCCCTGTACAGGGAAAATATGTGGAGGAGGCAGATACATAATCACCTCTGAGCCACCTGACCCTAATACTAACCAGTGTGGGACCTATGTTTTCACCGAATTCTTTTCATTTGATGAATGCCCAGGCCGATTGGGCAATGGGATACCACCCTTCAAATTCAGCTTTACCAAAAGTTCTGACAATATCAGGGCAGGTAAACTGGTCGGCCGAGTCAGATTTAGCGATGGAGATGTGGGAACGATGAGTGTCTTATGTCGTTTGCCGCAGGATAATCCAGATGGTGTTCCTACCATCCCACGAGGAATTTTGCCTGAAGGAGTGATTACCAATAAAGGATGCCTCGACTTTCCAGTGTTCGGGGATCCAAATGACCAGCAGCTATTCCCACCTCCCCCCGCCAGCAACACCCTCATATGGGTTGTGCCGCCTGGCGAGACGTGCAGCGTTTGCAACAAAGGAATTTGTAAATGTAAATTCTTTGAATTCTACGATGCAGACCACAAGTCGAGGAAGAAAAAGGAGAAATGCCCCTTTAAGTGCCCCCGTCGCAAGCAATTTGAAGAGAAGCCAAAGAAGAAGTTTGATTGCCACCCGAAGAAGAAGTTCGATTGCCACCCGAAGAAGAAGTTTGACTGTCAGCCAAAGACGAAGTTTGACTGTCGGCCAAAGACGAAGTTTGATTGCAAACCAAAGAATAAGTGTCCCTATCAACAGTATTATGGATGCTGTTATGGCTCATATTATGGTTGCAACCAGTGCAGTACTAAATGCTGAATCCGCTCTGCTGTTAGTGAATTAAAAAAACCTACTTGTTAACAGGCAGGTTTCAATCGAAG
>SDBV01006847.1_pt1 | contig 15696 bp, 14 predicted proteins | sample 2277081 | NCBI WGS metagenome assembly SDBV01 (sample SAMN10402039, study PRJNA504765) | marine sediment metagenome | isolation source: marine sediment core GS10_PC15, 223 cmbsf | place: Arctic Ocean: Southern Knipovich Ridge | collected 2010
TCATTTGAACTCAACGATGCAAATAATTGCTTAATTTGATCTTGTTTTGTCATTCAAACTATTATTATATGGGTGCAAAGATATAAAAAATAGCTATCACTCCTCATTTAGAATAGAGCCAAGTGATTTACTACCTGTGTTGCCCCTTGCATTAAAAAATCTCTATCAAGTCCAGCAGGAAAAACTGGTCTAATGAAATTCCATGTCTTAGGGTCAATGCCTGAAACACAAACATTTCCACTATTCATTCTTGTTATTCCTGTAATGATAATTTCTTTACGAAATAATCCTTGACTTTTACATGTAGCACACAATTGCCCTACATTTGACAATATAGGTACAGGTAAAATTGTTCCACATGCTATGCATTTTGTTTGGGTAGTTGGCATAGTTTTAAATTATTCAGACTTAAGAATATTTCCTATGAAATCAACTGCTTTATTGTTGTAAATGCTTGGAATATTATTTGGTATTTCTTTTGTCTCCTTATAAATGTCTTCTTGTTTTTTGTTTCGAAAATTAAATGCAGAATAATCAAAATTGGTTTTGATGTTATTCTCATGAATAACACGCCAAACATCGGCTCTACTATGTTTTGGTAATGCCTTGGTAACTTCTCTTGAAAGTTCCATTGCAGACAATGGATATTCCCGAATCAAGTTTTCTTTAACTTTTTTAATCACTTCAACTTTATCAATTGGAACCACATCACCAACAAGTTTTAATGTCGTACTTCCATCTTTCTCAACAAACTCTCCTTCTTTGATAAATTTCAATTTTTTCGCTAAGGATTCATCGATAACTAATATTTTCGAATCATTCTTTTCAATTACTGACTTCTCAGTATCAAGAATGGCAGCATTCTGCGGACCTGCTTTTCCAATTTTTAACATCAAGTCGAGCCATTGGCTGTTATTCTGTGCTACACGTTTGTTAATTATTGCTTCCAGTTCAGCATACTGAATTTTTTGAGTTCGACCTCCATAGCGGAAATATATATCACCGTTTTTTATTGTTTGTTCCCGACCTTCATCTCTTTTTGCAATGATAGGTTTGGTATTTGCTTCAGATATTCTGAACACTCCAAAACTCATCTCTCCAAATCTTATAACTGCTTGTTCCCATGTAACATTTCCTGAGAAACACTCCAAGAGGAAACCCGTTATTCTTTCAGTGTCTATTCTCTCAAATTGTTGTATTGACCTCTCTGACATTCCTGTTGCAGTTCTTGGTGCGTCAAGTACACCAAAAATCAGATACCCACCTTTATTGTTTGAAAAGGCTGCAAAATCTTTTAAGTAATCAGCAAGTCCTGCGTAGTTGAATTGTTCCTTAAATTCCAACTCTTGCCCCTCTCGATGAAATAGAAAGCCAGCGTCAGTTGTTCTGAGCAGTTCCTGGATTGCAGGTTCATCTATCATTTTGTCGAATTAGCTTAAACCAAAGATAATTATTTATAAATCATAAATGAAGTATGGCTCAGATGATTACGAATAGATAAAAATCCTTTAAATGCAATCACTTTATTGGAATCGTCAAGTATAGTGTCTTCAATCATGCCATCCATAAAAAAGTCAGTTTGTAAATTGGCTAATATATATGCCGAGAAGGTAGTAAATTCAAGTCCATAACCCGAATCAAGTTTGCCGAGTTTGAACGGGAACTCATTCGAGAGCGAACTATTGAGGGTCTCCGCAGGGCGAAATCGCAAGGCAAAAAGGTAGGCAGACCCAAGGGGTCAAAAGACACAAAGAAGCGTAAGAAGTCAGGGTACATATTCAGAGAAGCAAATAAGAAAAAGCAAATTGATGAAGAAAATGGATTCATCAAGGGTATTGAGTAGTATTTGTAATCGAGTTGATTAGACTATTTCAGGCATTTCAGAATAGGTTCGACCATTTAATAATCTACCATTTTTCTTTTTATTAAATCCACCCCATTGTTTAAAGAAAAATGGCGCATTTTGCTTATTACATTGATTTAAAATGTTTTGAACCCACGTCTCATCCATAGGTCGTGAACCACTTCCTGATTCGCCACCGACAATAACCCAGTTAATACTCTCCAAATTTAATTTCCCTAAATCTGCCAAAAGCGGTTCACAGGATAAAAACTTGATTGAAGCATCGGTTTTTTTCAAGTCTTCCATTCGGTATAACTGATTACCATCTTCAATAGAAACCCCCATCCAGATGTTTTTTGTCCAAGTAAGGTGTTTTGAATATTCATTCAATGCCTTACTTCTTTTTGTAAGAACTTGAAATACATGCATTTGATTCTCGTTCATTACTTTAAAAACTTGCTCAATAAATGAGAAAGGGATACTCTCATGAAAAATATCACTCATTGAATTTACGAATACCATTGATGGTTTTTTCCAACCTGATGGTTCACATAATGAATTTGGATGAATTGATATATTAAAACCGTCCCGATATTTTGGATTTCCCATCTTTTGCAATCGGTATGACATTTTTTCCGCATAACAATTAGTACAACCTGATGAAATTTTGGTGCAACCAGTAGTTGGATTCCAAGTATTATCAGTCCATTCAATTTTAGATTTACTCATTTAATATTAATTACTGAAAGTCCCAAATTATGAATATTTTGTGCAGCCGTGATGAAATCCTTCTGAATTTTACCTTCATTTTTAAATTCATGGACAACTTTGTTCGCATGCTTAGGGAGAACTCCTGACTCAAAAGAAAATTCATAAATTTCGTGATTGGTACGGATTTCTTTTGACTCAATTTTTGTTCTTAGTTCTCTCTCAAATAATTGAATCTTCGTTGGTATGTCAAACTGTGTGAATAATTTTGGTTCAGACGTATTAATTTTCTCATCATCAATATCATAGTTTGCGTCTCCCGTTTGTTCATTAATCTTCCATCCTACGTTAAGAAATTTCTCTATACCCAGGCTATGATTTGTCCCAAAAATTAAACCATATATATTCTGATTTTTCTTTATTGAGAACGGTGCTAAATAGAACTTCTTCTCTGGTGGAACTAATGATTTATAGTAATTAAACATAACTCGATGACAGTGATGAGGTTTGTCTTTGTCGAAATCCTGATTTGTAAGTCTTAGGTATTTTTGAAATTCAGGATTGCCAATAAATCGTCTTGCAAAGGAAGAGGAAATAAAGAAGATGAAATCTGTTCGCTGAAGCGCAATTATTTTACGAAAAATGTCTTCAGTGACATGTTTTACGCCATACTGGTCTAAGAACATAAACCTTGGCATATCAGGGAAAAGAACCATCTGTGAGTATATCTCCTGAAAAAAATCCTGAAAATCCCTATTCTCAACTAATAATTTAAATACACATCCTGAATCTACTCCACTGTTTGGACAGGGAATAGTTGATACTTTGTCGCTCCTGCACTGAATAAGATGTTGTTGACATAGTTCTTCTAACTTTCTTGACTTCTTTTTAAGATATTCATTAAACACTACCTTGACTTCGATTTTTTCCGACTTTATTCTTTTGCAATAAGGTCTCAGTTGATTCAGAGTTATTAATGGACTCCCGAAATTTCCATCAATATCTGACCCCTCTCCTGCAAAAAAATCATAAATAAACACTTTTCTCCAAATTGTTTTATTTCGATTTAAGAAGACAGGTAGCCATTGTTTTAGATATTCACTTAAGATGTAAAGTTTAATCTGAGTTCCATCATCAAATGCTTTACTATGAATGTCAGGTGTCACTTTTAATTGTAATGTTAATATACTGTGAAGTTACCATGATTTTATCTTGCAGCAATAATTTCATTAATTCATTGCATTGACCTAAAAATACTCCCCCAAATAATTCTGATATAATTTATATTGCCGTAAAAGATGGCTATCCCCCCCCTGTAATTAAGGTATCAAATAACCGTCCCTTTTTTTCTATCAATATAGTATCGTGGTTTTTAGGACAAACTATACCTTGAAATAGCTATATTGAAAACATGAATGAATTAGAGATTGGACAATATATTACACGAGAAGGTGCATATTCTACTGTGGTCATCAATAATCAAAACAAATTAGCATACAAAATATTTAAGAGTTATAACCATCCAGACTTAGATGAACCAGACAAGCACCTTCATGGCGAACATATTATCAATAGCTTCAGAAGAGAGGTTTTTAAATCTGAGGTCGAAGCCTATTTGAAGGTTCAGGAATCCAATTTATTAAAGAGATTCACACCAACATATTATGGAACCGATGAATTCGATAAAATTACATGTTCTGGACAAGACATCTCCAGTCATTTTCTTACCGATTGTTGTCTGAAACTGGAATATATTGAAGGAGATGACTATAAAATCGCTGGACTGGGAGGATATGACATAAAGGAAGACGTTGAGAAAGCGATAAACATGGAGATAACCTCAATAATTCAAGAATTTAAAAGAAGGGGTATTAACTATTTAAACGATGCATCTGCGATAGTAAATCAAAAAGGCATCCCAAAATTCATAGATTTCGGAACCCATAGAGTTGGCGATTATCCACATATCGAAACTTAATCGAATTAATCCCTGCGTGTCAGATTAAATCTTGATTATTTCAAAATCAGCAGCAAAACTGCATAAAACACATGTCCAGTTACTAAAACCGAGACCATGCTTTTGCCCATTCGATTTTATCATCGGATATCTTTCTTGATTCAACTTTACCAGTGTTTTTAAACTCCCGTATTCCGCTTTCTTGACTTAGAACGTTAAATGAATCTGTTACTGCTGCTTCCAGTGTGAGTGAGGTTGTGACCTCACTTTTCAACGCAACATTGAAACCTTCTCCATCCAATTGGACTGATGGGTATATGATACCATCACATGATTTCTCCATGAAAACGGCATTAGAATAAGCACAGGTTAAATAATAGGATTTAACATCATATTCAGCAACCTTTGCATATTCTTCAGCAATAAACTCAAAAAAGTCTTTTGTTCCTGCTTGGTAATCCTTGTCGAGTTGGAGCAGAGATGTGTCAAAGGCTTGCCCATGCTTCTTGGTGTATTCTTTAGTTCTTGGAATATTTGGATTGAAGACCAAAGCAAGAGACAGTGGTTCTTTCATATTCCATTTGCCTGCCGTGATAAGGAATTCTTCTCCAACAGGTATGGTGGAGGCAAGCTTTGTTGCAAATTCAAAGTATGCGACAGGACGTGTTTCGGAACCATAGAATAATGTTTGTCTTGGTTTGTTAGCTCGTCCATAGCTTTGAACATGTTTATCTTCAGGAGCCGAGATGTCAGAAACCTTATAATATTTTTCTTTATCCTCGTTTATTCGGGCTCGGTAAATTGAGTTTTTTGCAGGGATGTTGTACAGGAGGATTGGAAGCCTTACTATTTTATGAATCTCATATAAAATCATTTCATATGACCAGTTCTTGTCAAGATTGATTGCCTTAACATTTGCAATGAATTCTTTAATTATTGCCGTGTACTTTTGTTCCGTCATTATTTATTGGGGTAAGTTTATCAGCAGGTAAGTGTATACATTGGTCACTATTAAACTTTTGATTCACTCTTCATTATTATGTACTTCGCTCTTTCGTAAAGCTTATCATATGTGATGACTTCTGGGTCAAGCGGGTTTTTCATGGCTTTATTTTATTGAAGTGCTCACCGAAATTAGAAATTTCTGAGACTGAATGAAAATCAAGTTGTTAACCGTTTATTACTTGCCTATGGTTTGAAATAATTTTAACGCTGTCTCTTTATGATTTGAATCCAATAATTGGTCATCCTCATTTTTTGTTGGGTCATACCAATCGACTTTTTTTCTTGCCCACTGAATCCAATCCTCACCGACATCGGATTTACCATGAATATGCTCAATATAGTTGCGTAAAATCGTGGCATGGTGTAACTGGAGAGCGTCCTTGAACAAATCCGTGAAACGCTTTAGCTCTTCTTCCTTACGTTCCCTGATTTCACGTTCGATACGCTCTTGTTCCTCACGTTCTTTTCGAATTTTCTCCCATCGTAGTCGTTCTGCATGTTTCCGCTTGCCCTCCAGTTCCAATTTTGCGAGGTACACAGCCAGTTTGGACTCCAGTTTCTGTTTACCATCTGCTACCCGCTTATCACCCCAACGACCAATATAGAATATGAGGTTACCAGTATGTGCCAATTCTCGGCTTCCATATCCCTCTCCCTGTTTTACTACCTGTTGCTTCTCTCGCAATCTGAATTCGATTTCTTCCCCTGAAATTACCGCTACTGATTTATCATAACTGATATTTACCTCATGATTCCGACTTCTCAAAAGTTTTATGATTGTATCCATTAAGCGATAAGCACGTGATAGACCGTCATCTGAGACTTGGATGTTCAGCACATCCTTTCTCACAGGGTGTTGACCTCCACGTCTCCAATCATAGCGTTTAACAGCATCTTTGTATTCCCTTGTGGATGTTATTAAAGGGTCTGGTCTTGAAGAAAGTCTTTCTGGAACTTCAAGATTTAGTTTCTTATCACCCATGATTTCATTTACTAAGGCACTCTGGGCAGACATCTTTGAAGAGACATCATTACAGTTCTCGGTTCTGGGTTTCAATACCACTTCGGGTCTTCCATTGTGTTCGGTTGGTAATTTCTCTTTCTTGACGGGTTTCCCATATCGGAATTTTTGCCAATAACCATTTGGTGGAAGCGGGATATTCATTGATTTGCACATCTTTCTCAAACCGTTATCGGAAATACAGAAGGTCTTCGATAATCTAAGTAATGGAGTTGACCAGACCAGTTCATAAAGTTGTTGGCGATTGAATGTTTTTTCTTTCATGAAAATGTACCTTTAGTAGGAAAAATAATTGACCAATAATAGTCATGGTGCCTGAAAAACCGAAGAGAACCTTCCGTCATTCTGCTGGTTTTGGAAAACGAATGGAACAATGGATTATCGGAAAGATGTTAAAAGAAGGTATCGATGTTTATATCCCACTTGTTGATGATTTTGGAATAGATGCTGTAATTCGAAAAACCGATGGTCAGTTCATAGAAGTCCAGATAAAGGCAAGGTCAAATGATGTATTGATGGGTAATACAGGTTTATTTGCTGGTATAAGTCATGAGAAACGGAAAAATTACTTTTTTATATTCTATTCTGAACGTCTTAACACCACATGGGTTCTTTCTTCTGAAGAATTCTTAAAGGAATCATACCAGAATAAAAGCGGAAAGAATGAGGGGAAACACTCTATTCATCTCAACGGAACTAAAACAGATAGGACAACTAAACAAAAATATGAGTATTCTAAGGACAGATACAATAAGTACGTTATTACAGATTTTAATGTTTTCAAATGACGCTCCCAACTCAAGAATAAATTAATAGAACAACGAGATGATTTGTGATGCAGAAACGAATATCGTCTACTTCTTGACTTGATAAGAATAAGAAATGAGTTTGTTCTTACGTATCAGAAGATTATTAACATCTTGGAAAAACTGACAAAATAATATGAAACAAACAAATAAGGAGATTGAGATTAATGAGGCTGTAAATCAGTTTCTTCCAAATGTAACGGTTAACCCATTGCGTTCTGGTAATCAGAATAAGGTTCATCACATTCATTACTATATCTCACCACAAAACAAGGATTTGGCTGGCAGTGAGTATTATTATGATGGTAAATTAAATTTCATACACTTCACCAACTTATATGCACTGCAATCAATAATTTCTGACAGAAATTTGCGTCTCTACAACTTGCATAATCTGAATGACCCCAGAGAGTATTCTTTTGCAGGTAACTTGCAATCGTTCAACGCTGAAAATAAGCAAGATGCAAAAGATAATTTCTATTTGTTGTCGATGTGCCATGAGGATATTTTTTCAAGTAATTCAACAACAGATATAGAGTTCAATATGTGGCGTTTATATGGAAATAATGGAAATGGTGTTGCAATTGAATTGAACTTTGACCGAAGCCGCCCAATTAATTGGAAAGACTATTTTTTAAGCAATGTCCATTATGGTGCATTATCAAAAACAAACCTTAAAGAACTAAACAAATTACTTCGGGAGTTTGAAAGTAATGAACCAACTGTAAGTATTGATTTAGGACAAATAGTATGCTATCACAAATCCAAATTATTTCGACTTGAACGAGAAATACGGCTTCTATTTGATAACCGAAAAATACAAGTAGAAGGCTCTTCTACTTATACAAACAGTGATGTAATTACTTCACCAATAATAACGACTGATATCGCAAAATCCTCATTTGCTGAAAACGAAATTAATTATATGGGTATGCAGATGACTGCCGAAGCCTATTATTCGTATATTTGCAGTCATGGAGTCAAAATATCCACATACAATGCAAGACTTTATGGACTTTTTCCATACCGAACACAACTGCATAGACTACCTGTTTAATGTAAAATGGCCAGATGGTTTTGTATGCCACAAGTGTGGATGTAAAGCCTACTTGAATACAAGTAAGGGATTTTTGTTCAAGTGTAAAAGTTGTTTTTCAAACATATCTCTCTACGCTGGTTCAATTTTCCAAGACACCAAAAAGCCTTTACGACTGTGGTTGCAAGCTATATGGTATGTAACAAATCAAAAAAATGGGGTAAGCGCTTGTGGTTTAAAATCTGCATTAGGATTGGGAAGTTATCATACCGCATGGGCATGGCTTCACAAACTCAGAAGGGCTATGGTAAGACCGGGTAGAGATAAACTTAGTGGTACCATAGAATGTGATGAAAGCTATATAGGTGGTGAAAAAAAAGGAAAGCGTGGAAGAGAATCGGAAAATAAAGCGATTGTACTAATAGCAGCTCAACAAGATGGTAAGAGAATAGGAAGAATCCGCTTAAAGCATATTGCTGATGCCTCAGCACATTCAATTGAAACAGCATTGGAAGAAATGATTCTTCCAGGAAGCACTATTCATACAGATGCTTGGCCAAGTTATAACGGGCTGGAGAAAAAGGGATACAAACATAAAGTTATTAGAGATGATGGAACATTGGGAGAAAACTTACTTCCTCTTTGCCATACAGTATCTTCACTACTAAAGAGGTGGTTGCTTGGGACATATCAAGGCGGCACCCAGCTAAGCCACCTTGCCTATTATTTAGATGAGTATACATTCCGGTTTAACCGAAGAACATCTACCTATAGAGGGTTACTATTTCATAGGCTTGTAGAACAAGCTATGGCTATTGACCCTGTAATTGAAAAGGAATTAAGCTATAATCTTCTTAAATAAAGACTCGGCAGTCATCTGCATACCCATATACTGGAATATTGAAAAATGTTCAGCAAATTATATTTCAGATTAAATTTAACAATTATAATTTGTTTTGTGCAGTATTAAGAGATACGACAGCGATAAAACTATATGAAAAACAATTACTTCAACTAAATGCCGACAAAGACCGCTTTATATCAATCCTCGGACACGATTTAAAAAGTCCGTTTAATGTGCTGCTTGGCTTTTCAGAATTATTAACAAAAAACATTCATAACTACGATATCGATAAAATTGAAGAATTCTCTAACCTTATTAATAATACAGCACGCAACTGTTATACTTTACTGGAAGACATATTGATGTGGGCAAGAGCACAACAAGGCAGCATTCCATTCAAGCCACAGAATCTAAGTCTAACTGATGTTTGTAATGATGTTCTTATAACTCTCAACCCGACTGCCAATGCAAAAAACATCGTAATCAATTGTCTTACAGAAGACCACTTAAATGTTTTTGCAGATATTGATATGTTAAAAACCGTTTTGCGAAATCTTATTTCGAATGCCGTTAAGTTTACAAATATCGATGGCGTAATAAATATTAATGCAGAACAGAATTCTGAAAATATTACAATATCGGTTTCGGATAATGGAATTGGAATATCTCCTGATAATCTGTCAAAATTGTTCGGTATTTCAGAAGTTATAACCACAATAGGAACGGCAAAAGAAACAGGAACAGGATTAGGCTTATTGCTTTGCAAAGAATTTGTTGAAAAACATGGTGGTAAAATTTGGGTAGAAAGTGAAGTTGCGAAGGGCAGTGATTTTAAATTTACTCTGCCATTCAAATGAAAGCATTCGTGTCATAAATTAGTCAGTATGTTTGATGCCACTATAAAGCCATTTAAGCCAGCGTGACATGACCATTGGGGTTTGCGTTCCATAACCCGTTACGAGGTCGGAAACCAAGCGATTTTAAAGCATGATGTTAAGTTAGCAGACTGGCGAAACTAATTATGGAAGAAATCAACATTGAAAATTTCGGTGAACACATACATTCTATGCTTCCATAGTGTATATAAAATGACAGCAATCATTCCCCTTCATCAAGGTTTTTTCTCTTACAAATGTAAGTTTTGGATTAAATTGTCTTACCGCTGAATAATCACCATGACATATTGCTGCATCCCCAATTTCTGATGCATCTGCTTCTCTAAATGTTTTTGCCCATAGACATTCTGTAATTTTATATTCTAAAACGTTTTCATTGTCTTTCAGGATTTCATAGGTTAAGCGGTCACTCCATTCTTCAAAAAGACTTTTTTCTTCAGTAGAATAAGCCGTTAATGTTCGTTCATTATAATTAATGTCAGCATCCTTATCAATCTCATACAACATCTCGGCAGATTTTTTTAGCATATTAAGAAATATTTCTTTCCCTATCTGTTTCATGAGGTTTTTCATATGAGGGATAAGGTTCGATTTAAATGTGAAATCGTACACTTGCTGTATTGTCATACCAGAATCTGATTGAAATTTATGTTGCTGGTCTTGTGCAATTGAATGCAAGTTCTTATCGGCAGAAAATAGGCTTGGTGCTGCAAAGCAACAAAAGGCACATGAGGAAAAGGTCTTCATTAAGAACTCTCTCCTATCACTTTTTACGGGTGCATCATTTTTCATGGTTATGATTTTAGTTTTATGAAAGTTAAGCCATTATAGGACTGAATCCAAACAGATTTAATTCACCACATATTAACATATGACTACTTCATCCAACCTCTCCCCAAGTTCAACATCCTGATTGGCTGATTTGGCTGCATACGAAGCCGTCTAAGACATTTATTTTGCCTCGGAATACTGGATGCCCAACTGACTAAAACCTTTCGTAATATTGCCGAAATAGCGTCTTGATTTATTGGCTTGTGCCATTAAGAGTTCAATGATTTGAAAACAGTCATCAGAGCATTAATTATGAGAGTGATAAATGATGTTTAAAACGGGTGTTGCTTAAATTTTCATAAAGTATATGATATGAATATATTAACTTGAAGGGTTGAAACCAATGGAATTAAATCCGTTAGTATGTTAAATACAATTTTCAAAGCAATTTCATTTTTTGATGACATCAGGTGGAACTCAGCGTCAAATTATAATCTAATCAATTATTACCGTGATGACCTATCCGATGATACCAAACTATTAACACATTGGTTATGTTATATCACTGACAGGCAAATGGCTTTTGAAAGAATCTGGGATGTTGGTGGGTTTATTTTTTCAGAACTTGTTGATACAATTAAAACTGATAGGGATATGGGTTTACTAAATCCTGTTATCCCAAATGCGTTTATTGGAAAAAAAGGTGAAGGTTTTTTATTTAAAAGCAATGCGCAATGCAATGGAAATAAAGTCCTGAAACGTTATGGATTGTCTGACTCAGAACTGGTAACATTTTCATCGAGATATTACCCATCGGATTATTTTTCTATACTCTACACATTATCTTTTCTTGCCAGATATGATTACTCTTTAACTAAATTTATTGCAGCATGCTACAAACGGCATCGCAATAAAAACGATTTTGTTATCCGCATTCTTTTTTCTCTTTATCTCATAACCTATTACGAAATCGGGCAGCCATCAAAGAAGGAATTACATGATTTTAATAAGAATTTAGTCCGAGCAAATCAACATACAGATAAGGTTTGGAACATTATTCATTCAAAGGAAGTTTTTGAAACAGAGTATCAGAAATTCAATGCAGAACAACGATTTACTCAGAAAAGAGCATGGTGTAGTTTACGTGATTTTGTTAAATCACCTGAATTCAAAGAGTATTTCAAAAACGCTTTACTGGAACAAGGTTTATCAGAAGTAGAAATACAGGAATTATTATCACTGAAATCACTTCAACAGTTCGAATTACCCGGGGACGTTTGGAACAACAACTCCCGATTCCGTAACTGCATACTGGCGGGAACAGAGTACCAGAATTCCAATCAACCCCTAAATAAGATTTTAAGAGATTATTTCAATAAGAATGAATCGGAAATGGGAGACAGTTACCCAGAACAGTTTGATATTACTTTTGATTTTGTTCCAAGGATGTGCATGAATAACAATTGTGATATTTGTCCAATTGGTTTATTAAAAGACCACAGCAAATCAGGCTTTTCAAAGACATGTGTTAAGAATCCAGATTTATATTGTTCAGTAGCATTAATTGACTGTGGCTATAAATCAGATTGCAATGGAAAGAATTGTGTTTTGTTGGCATTGCTTGGTGAAAAAATTTAATCTAAACGATAGAAAATATCATGATTAAAAGAAAATCTCCAATAGCCACAAGTTTTATAAAGAACTCAATTGCTGCAATGTTTTCATCAATTGAAATTCATAATAAACCCACAATTAAGTACAGGTACGAAATCGTAATTATATTAATAATAAATGCTTGGGAATTGCTGCTAAAAGGATACTTGTATAAATATCATAAAACTGTAAAGATATTTCAAAAGGACGGAAGCACAAAGCCGTTTGAAAACTGTCTAAATATTGTAAACCAAAAAATTGGCAAAGAATTTAATCCAATACAAGAAAATATTTCGGTACTCTATTATTATAGAAATCAAATTGCTCATTGCTATATCTCTGATATTGATATAATAGTTTATTCCCTTATACGAAAAAGTATTATTTTCTATTCTCATTTTGTACATAAATATTTTAATATTGATTTGAGTGAAACATCTGATTTAATATTACTTCCAATTGGTTTTAAAAAGCCAATTTCTCCTTTAGATTATATATCAAATAAATCAGTAAATAAATCATCATCAAAGGAAGTCAGGAAGTTTTTAGATTTAATTGTTGAATCGTCTAAACGATTAAGCAACAATAATATAGATGAGACTATTTTTGTAGACTTTAAAATGAACTTAACTAATGTTAATCAAATAAGAAACGCAGATATTGTAGCGGGCGTTGACAATACAAAAGAGAACGATTTAATATTTACAGTATCCAAAAAACAACGAAATATTATATCCTCTCATGAAGGGGAAAAAGTTATTTTAACAAGAAACAAGTCTGAAAGTCAAGGCATTCTGTACTATGAGTCATTGCAAGAGGGTATTTTCGATGAAATAAATAACATCGTGGATGCAAATCATTTGCTTTCCAAGGGCAATTCTAAATTTATGCTTGGTCAACCAATGTATTATCGAATTTATGCAGAAAGGCAATTTGTTAATTTCAACCTTAATAGGTTTGAACTATTTGCAAAAACGGGTATGATGGAATTTTACGCTCCATATCTTTATTGGTTAACAAAACTTCCAGAAAGAACAATAGCAGAAATACTATTTGACAATTACTTCCAATGTAAATCACCCAGAATTAATAATTTAAATAAAATAATAATACTTCTTGGTGGTGATGCAATTGATGTTTTCAATGACCTATTTGAAAAGAAATACAAAAACCAAATTCAGAAACCCAATCATTATTATACTTTCCACAGTCTTATAAAAAGTAAAAAAAGTCATCCAATTTTGAAAGCGCTAAACGTAACCAAGAATAAGAAAATTGATATTAAAAGTGAAAATGGGGATTTCTCTTTCGGGGATTTGATTGTAGACCGAATTTTTACAATAAACAAATTATCGACTGCAAGTTTGGACGTATACAACGGGGAAGTAGAACTTCGTTCAGTGGCAAGAGATTTGGATTATATTGCATACGGAGAAGAATTAATAATTAGAAAAGATGATATCAACAGAGAAATAGTTAATATTAGCAGTTCCCTTAAGTAATCTCTAATTCAAAAAAATCTTGTATCAACTAATCTCAGTTGTTATTGCTTGTACCTTATTAATGTTATAATCCAGCACCATTTTCACAAGTTCATCAAGCCGTGACCCTAACGCATCCTGATTGGCTGCCTGAGTGCAAACGAAGCCGTCTAAGACAGTTATTTTAGTCCTGACCACTTGATGTTGTTTTCATCATGACCTCGCTTAATCGAGCCGTAAAAACGTCTATTACGGTCGGCTTATGCCCTGAACTTATAACAAGGAGTTGGGAATGATACCACCTAACGGAGAAAAACGATACCACCCTAAATCTTCTTGTTTTGCAATATCTTCTCCAGTAATAACAAGGAGTTGACAAAAAAGGAAATCAAATCCGAAATTAATGTGGTATCAAAAAAGCCTTGAAGTGAGTTCTCTTTACTCCCTCGTTAAAACCATTCATGAATTCCCCCACAACTAAACGAACCTCTATATACCAGACCTTAAAGTGATGTGGTGTGAGAGGCTTACTGGAGGTCAGTGTCTACTGGCGGGGCAGCCTACTCGATTGGTAGCTGTTTATAATTTACTTACCAAACTACTAATTGCATCTTTACACAAATCACGTTGTTCTTTTGCAACCTGAATTTTTTCACCATAAACCTCATAAGAATGTTTATCCATTTTACTCAGCGGAAGTCCTTGGTTTGCAGCAACAACACCTGCACTATTAAAATCTCTTAACTCAATACTGTATGCTTTTTCGAAATCTTCAATATTGTTGATAGCTGTTGTAGAGTTCTCAAATTTATCTGGAAATTTTTTAAATTCAGAGTACATTTTCCCAATTGCCTCATTAGATAAAGCTTTAAATGCATGAGCAGCACCTTTTTTTTGCGTAAATCGATTTCCAAGCAGAAAAGATATTTTTGGCAATTCAAGTTTATGTTTTTTAGCTTTTGATGCAAATGTATACTTCCCATAAACAGGATGAGTTACTGATGTTCCCCAAATCAAATTGAAAAGACCTGTAATCGCATATATCGATGAGTCATCTGCATTTATTGGTACTAATAATTTTTCACCACCAACAATGGCTAATTGAGTATAAATTGCAAAACTTGGATTTGTATCTATAAAGAAGGTACAAGGTCTCTCAGGATTTAATCTTTTCTTAGATAAGTTTTTAATAATAGAATGGATTGTTATCCAAGGATTATCCGAAGCTGAAAGAGGTGTTGCTTCAGCTCTTTCAGATAGTAATGGCGCAATTAATTCTAAATTTCCGTCACCTGAAATTAGATATAAATTATCAGTGAGATTAGCGTTAATATCAATTAACTTCGTAAGATACTTTTCTAATTTGGCATCTCCTTCTAACGTTGCCTCGGTTATATATCCTACAATACTTTGCGGCTCATCTAATGAAATAAGCTCTTGAAGTTTTGATTCACTTTGTTTACCTCCACCCATAAGCATAGATGACGAATTTGCTTGTGGGCACATATCAACAACAATGATATCTTTATCTGGATTATTCTCAGCATAAACTGAAGCAATATGAAAAGTGATTGTACTTTTACCAACACCACCTTTATTATTCCACATTACATAACTTTTGTTTTCTTCCATATTTACTTTTATTTTTTCAATTGTTATTAATAAATCAATTATA
>SDBV01006848.1_pt1 | contig 15696 bp, 13 predicted proteins | sample 2277081 | NCBI WGS metagenome assembly SDBV01 (sample SAMN10402039, study PRJNA504765) | marine sediment metagenome | isolation source: marine sediment core GS10_PC15, 223 cmbsf | place: Arctic Ocean: Southern Knipovich Ridge | collected 2010
TTTCGCCATTATATCTGCTCGCTCCACCCTCTGTACCGAACCAGAGATTGCCATTACTGTCTTCCAGAATGGAATTGACGATATTATTACATAAGCCCTCTTTTTTTGTAAAATGTGTAAAGGATTCCCCATTATACATGCTCACCCCTCCGCCCCTGGTGCCGAACCAGAGATTGCCATGGCGGTCCTCCAGGATGGAAGCTACCCATTGATTACCTAATTCCTCTTTTTTTGTAAAATGTGTAAAGGTTTCGCCATTATACATACTAACCCCTCCGTCATATGTGCCGATCCAGAGATTGCCACGGCTGTCCTCCAGGATTGAATGTACAAATCTTCTACTTAGTCCCTCTTTTTCTGTAAAATGCTTAAAAGTATTGCCATTATACATGCTCACCCCTCCGGGCCAGGAGCCTATCCAGATATTGCCATAGCTGTCCTCCAGGATAGACGTACACAAATTAATACGTAAGCCCTCTTTGACTGTAAAATGTGTAAAGGTTTTGCCATTATACATGCTAACTCCTCCGCCCCAGGTGCATAACCAGAGATTGCCATTACTGTCTTCCAGAATGGAACTGACTCGATTATTACTAAAGCCCTCTTTTTCTGTAAAATGTGTAAAGGTTTCGCCGTCATACATGCTTACTCCACCATCTGTGCCGAACCAGAGCTTGCCATGACTGTCTTCGAGGATGGACGAGACCCAATTATTAATAAAGCCCTCTTTTTCTGTAAAATGTGTAAAGGTTTCGCCATTATACTTGGTCACGCCTCCACCCCCGGTGCCGAACCAGAGATTGCCATTACTGTCTTCCAGAATGGAATTGACGATATTATTACATAAGCCTTCTTTTTCTGTAAAATGTGTAAAGGATTCCCCATTATACATGGCCATCCCTCCGCCCTCGGTGCCGAACCAGAGATTGCCATCAGTGTCCTCCAGAATGGAATTGACACTATTACTGCTCAAGCCTTCTTTTTGGGTAAAATGTATAAAGGATTCCCCATTATACTTGCTCGCCCCACCTTCTACTGTGCCGAACCAGAGATTGCCATGGCTATCTTCCAGAATAGACAATACATAAGACGAATTCATCCCCTGGTGCACATCCAGGTATTTTATATTAATGCTGGCATTTTCTTTCATGCGTGGCGGTAAGGCCTTAACCGGTTGCGGTTGTCTGCAGGGCACAACTTTCCCTTTAACGGGTATGGGTATACCAGTGGGTATAGTATCTCCTGTGGAGTTAACCAGCACAAAAGAAGAGGTATCTACACCGGGAGTAAAAGTTTTAAGGGAGTCTGTATTTACAGGTATAACGGTTAGGGATTCTGGTATTTTATGTACGTTCAGGTTGGTGTGAACAACCTTTGGTTCACCCGTGGGAATTGTTTTAGGCTGTGATACATTTTCGGGAAGGATAGCTTTGCCATTAGCCGGAACTGGCACGCCTGTTTGTATGGTATCGCCCAATGAATTTATAATGGGTTGAATACTGTCACCAGTAAGAAGGTTGATGATGTAGCCACCTTGAGTGTTTACAGCAACCGTCAGTGGAGCAGGATGCAAAGCCGGCATCTCGTCAGATGAATCGTTCTGATGGATGCTACAGGAAACGAGTAGCAAAATAATGATGAGATATGAGATAGTATTTTTCAGATATACATGGTTTTACATGTTCTAACAAATCAAAATCACGATTGTTTTTGACGTAATACATATTTGTAATTACTAAGATATTAAATACTCCCCTTCCTTAGACAACGATTCTTTAAAGTTAAGTTTGTTTTCATTTCCGGCCATTGGCCGGAAATGAAATATCAAGCAGCTTGAGCATATACATTTTCTGGTCTCTGATATCCCAAGGACTGATATGGCCTGCGGACATTGTAAAATTCCATATACCACTTCACCTTTACATATAACTCCACTCCATCCTCTGATGGTTCAAGATAGATCTTCTCATATTTTAGATTTCGCCAGAATCGCTCAATGAAAATGTTATCGATACATCTTCCTTTACCATCCATGCACCGCTATAGCTGCCTGTAAGCAGGCTTTGCACCAATCGGAGGTCATTGTATTAGATAAGGACCAACCAACAATATATCGGCTATATAAATCAATGATTACCACCAGGTACATCCAGCCTCCTGCTACGGGCAAAAACGTAATATCCATAGCCCACACTTGGTTAGGGTGGGTTATTTCCAGGTTGCGCAGTAAATAAGGATATGCAGTGTGCCCTTTGCCCTTATGGGGTCGGCTGGTGTTGGGCCTGGGACCAATGGCATGCAGATCCATTAAACGGTACAACCGACGGATCCGCTACCGACCTCAGAAGCAGCTAATCAGCTTATAAGTAGCAGGTTAGCTGTTTTGATTAGGACAAAGCAATTTCGATATTAGAGTTTTTCCAGTAATGTTTCATTTACGACATTGAATGCCTCCTGTGCATCATAGTTTTCTCCAGGCCTAAGAAGTGAGGCTGTGTCACCGATAAAAACCTTGTCCTGTAGCTTATCCTTTAGATTGTTTGCGAATTGCTTTCTGGTGGGTGATGTCACTTTACTAAAATCCATGTAAGATGCATAGCAGGCCAATACTTTTTTAGGATCTGGGTTCGAAAGGATAATTGCCTTGTACAAATCGTACAGATCCCTGCCTTTTTTCCGCTGATAAAGTGCCCTTAACTTCGTTCCCAACAATTCCTCAATTTCATAGGTTTGAATGTTAGCGGTGCCTTTGAACCATCTTGTATCAACAGAGAAAGTGCTTTCCTTGTAACCAAGTACTGAGAAATGTTCTCGGCAGTTAACTTCCACTTTTAATCTAAGAGGTACAGGAGTAGTGTTTTCTGAGTCGAATCGGAATATCAAAGTATTGTTGTGTGTCTTCTGTTTTACTTTCGGTTCACCCAGGAATGCTAAGGCAGTTCTTAATCCTGTAATTATATCCCTGATGGGCCCTGCATCCTTTTGGACCAGATCAATATCTTCTGACAACTTATCACGACTCGTGATAATTTCTCAGAAGACATTGATTTAGTACAAGTTAAAGCAGGGCCTATTAAACCTATAATGCAACAATTGGAAAAAGTGATTAACTTTTTTGAAGAAGACCGAAAAACTGAAGTGAGAGGGCATGGAGCAAAGGCACTTTATCGCTTTACTTCTGAATATGAAGAGAGAAGAATGCGTTTAAAATTAGAAATCAACTGCAAAGAGCATTTCAATGTTTTGGATTGGGTAGAATATCCCTTTGAAGTAATCAATGATTGGTATACTGGTGGGACCAAAATCAGGACGTATAGCATCAATGAATTGCTTGGAACTAAAATGAGAGCATTGTATCAACGCAGTAAAGGAAGAGACTTATTTGACATGGATAAAATAGTACACTGTTTTAAGGAATATACCACTTTTGCAACAGGCAGAAAACCGCCAAGTAAAAAAGTGTTCCTAAGAAACATTGAAGAAAAGGAGAATGATCCAGGCTTTTCAGGAGATATGGAAGCTTTGCTAGGAAGGGATACAGTATACAATCAGGTAGCTGCCTTTGAATGGCTGAAGTCAGAACTCATTGAAAAAATATGAGTATGAAAGTAAATAAATGTTCTCCAGAACATAGTATCCCAAAAGAGCACGTTATCAGCTTGATATAATTAAAAGTGTAAAAGAATGCCTAAAAAAGGCAATATGTTACACTCCGCTACCGACCTCAGAAAGCCTCTGTATGCCAGAGACATATCTATTTTAACGAGATTGTTAACTAAGTTAAATGAGGATTATAAGGTCCACTAAAGGGGCCTTCTGAGTACATATCCGTCCGGCTTGTTTTTATTTCATAAGCCTTTCTTGATTTAATCCTTTATTTATCAGGGAGTTTTATTTCTACCTTGTTAACGTATCCGGTAAATTCAGAATCGTGTACATCTTTGAATAAAAAGTTCACTACCTGTGTGGCATCATCTTTTCCCACATCGGCTGTTTCATCAGCGGAGAAAACAGCGGGTTGTGTCTTTTCGATGCGGCCTTCACCAACTTTTTCACCGTTTACATAAATCGTAGCAGTCCCCCCTTTGCCTGTTCCTTCACCATCATATGCAAAAACCAGCTTCACTTCTGCACTTCCTTTTGGGACAGCTTTTGAGGATTTAACAGTATAATTCTCTAATCCAAACCAGTTGTAGGTATACGCAGGTTTTTCCTTGTCCATGTAGAAGGCCCATCCACCAAATTTTCCACCCTGGCATAATATGATGCCGTGGTCGGTTCCCTTGAGTTCCAGGTTTGCCGTAATGGTTTTGGAATTGTTTTTGACGTTTATAAAGGCATTTTCCATGATGCCATCCATCCCCTGTGCAAGTGTCAGACTGGTTCGATCACCCATCAAATCGGGCCGGCCGGCAAGAGCTGGATTAAATCGTTCATAGGAGCGATCATCCAGGGGGTATACATTATTTTTAAGGGCTTCTTTTTCAAACAGGTCTTTTAATTCTGCCAGCTTTTCGGGATTCGCTTCGGCCAGATTGTTGGTAAGGCTGAAATCTTCTTTTGTATTATAGAGTTCCCATATATCTTCCTGGAGGGTACTTACAGGATCAGCCAGCCATGGCACGCGGTGAATGACCCGTGCAAGCCAACCTTCATGGTAGATGGCCCTGTTACCGAACATTTCAAAATATTGAATGGTATGACGATCTTCAGCTCCTGGATTATCCGCAGTATATAACAAACTCACACCGTCCATGTGAGGTTGCTCCACTCCATTGATCATTTTTGGCTCTGGCAAGCTAGTCGCTTCAAGAATGGTTGGGGTAATGTCATTCACATGGTGCCACTGAGAGCGAATTTCGCCTTTAGCTGAAAATCCGTTCGGCCAGTGCATCACCATGCCGTTTCGGGTACCACCATAGTCGCTGGCAACTTGTTTTGTCCAGGTAAAAGGTACATCGGTGGCCACAGACCATCCGGCAGACATATGCGGGAAAGATTCGGGGCCTCCCCAATCATCTGCCCTCGCCAACATGCCCTCAATGGTTTCATTTCCAAATAATCCATTGAGATTGATCAATTCGTTATACGTACCCACCCAGGCCTCCTTCAGCACTCGATCCGTTATCACCCATGATATAGATGAAAAGGGTGTTATCCAGCGCTCCAATCTCATCTATCTCATCTACCAGGCGGCCGACTTCATTGTCTGTATGTTCGGTAAATCCGGCAAAAGTTTCCATTTGAATGGCGAAAAGTTTTTGTTCATTTTCGTTTAACTGGTCCCATTCTTTTGGTGCATGATGAGGTGCGTGTACAGCCCCGGTCGCATAATAGATCATAAATGGCTTGTCCGGTGTCATGGCCTGCTGAAACTTTACCCACTTAATGGCTTCATTCGTCATGTCGGTTGTAAAGTGGTAATCTTCATTGTCCTTTTTCTCCACCTTGGTTACCCCATCAAATATGACGGGATCCCATTGATTGGTTTCTCCTCCAATGAACCCGTAAAATTTATCAAATCCGGAATTAGTGGGCCAGCGAAAGAAAGGACCAGATACGGATACCTCCCATGGTGCTGTTTCATGCCATTTCCCGAAAGCTGCCGTGCTGTAGCCGTTCTGGCGCAATGTTTCGGCGATATATTTTGCATCATCGGGTCTCCGGCCCTGGTTCCCGGGAAATCCGGTAGCCACTTCCATCACGGAACCTACGTTTACCGCATGGTGATTCCTACCCGAAAGCAATGAGGCCCGCGTTGGAGAACACAATGCGGTTGTGTGAAATTGATTATACCGCAGTCCATTCCTGGCATCGAGTTCAGTTATAGCTTCGTGTTTGGGAGGTGCCCACAAATATCAAATAATGATAAAAAAGTGAATAAAATGCATCTAATTCTTTTTCAATCTTTGGGTATAAACAGATTCAATGGGCTAACCTGACAAAGACTTGTTTTTTTTCAAGTCTTCCCAAAGCGCTTATTTGACATGTTTGTGACAAGGTGGTATCTTGCATATAACCAACCTCAACCTTAAATGCATGATAGCCTTAACAAACTAACCCAGTTCTGGCAGGAGTTAAAGCGTAGAAAAGTAACGCAGGTTATGACTGCTTTTGTGGCAGTTCTCATGATAACATCCGGGAATCTGAAGGCCCAGACCTACAGGATTCTTCCCCTGGGCAATTCTATTACGGAAGGTATGGATGGTGTGGGACCTTCTGAATCTATGCGGATCTCGTACCGTAAAGAGCTGTATGACCAACTGATCCAGGGTGGATATAGTTTTGATTATGTGGGACATGATCATTCCGGCTATGATTTGCTCTCAGATGCTGACCATGGAGGGATTCCAGGTTCAAGGGCTCAGTACGTGGTGCGTATTCTTCAGGACGGCTATGATGAGAGGTGGAATGAACAAATCACTCCAAATGGTGAGCCATATCTGGATGTCTATCCGGCGGACATCATTTTACTTCATATAGGGACAAATGACATCACCCATGGAGAGGGTTCCGGCACAGCCGACATGGAGAATATACTGGATGAGATTGATGCATGGGAAACATCCAGCGGAACACATGTTACTGTTTTTATAGCCAGGATCATACAGAGGACCGATACTCCTTCCAACAACATTGCAACCATTCAACTTAATGATAATGTGGCATCCATGGTTGAGGAAAGAAATGACCCGAGTATTTTCATGATTAATATGGAAACCGGCGCGGGTATTGACTATGCTACAGAAATATTGGCAGACGGAGTGCACCCCGTTCAGTCTGCATACGATAAGATGGGCCGGTGGTGGTACACAAATCTGGATGCGTATTTAAGTGCAATTCCGGATCCACCGGATGAATTTTCGTTAAACAGTGAGATTGTCAACTCCATCAAACTGTTATGGGAGGATAACTCCGGCAATGAAACCGGATTTGAAATTGAACGTTCAATGACCTCCGCAGCTGGCAGCTTTACCCTGATCCATACAGCCAGTGCAGAAGCCATTTCATACACCGACGACAGTTTGAACGAATTCACCCAGTACTACTATCGTGTCCGTGCGATCAATACAACCGGACCTTCGCTTTATACTTCTATTGGAAACGCCTATACAATATCTACTCAACTAACTGCCCCGACAGAATTGTCAGCGATTTCGGCAGATGAGGGTACGATCAACCTGGCATGGTCAGATAATTCAGATGATGAAAGCGCCTTCAAGATTGAACGTTCGCAGAGCTCAGGAACTGGCTATAAGGAAATTCTTACAACAATAGCTAACAAAACCAACTTTACAGATTCAGGCCTTGCAGACGGCGTAGAATACTTCTACCGTGTCCGGGCCATCAAAGGGGTGGCTAATTCCGCTTACAGCAACGAGGCCAGCTCTACTACCCAGAGTGTTTCCACTACTCAGAGTGTTGTTTTCTCAGACAGTTTTTTCTCATTATTTTCAAATCCTAATAGTGGAAAAATTACAGTGGCTATCCGAATAAGGGACGAAAATGTCAGGACGGGTTATTTAAGACTTTCAGATTTTTCGGGCCAGGTCCATTTATTTAAAGAGATAGATCTGCCGGACGGTATACAAATAAAGATTATTGAAATTCAGCTTCCACCCACACTTGCGAACGGATTCTATTCAATGACCCTGATCACGGTCAACAGATCCGTTTCGGAGAAGTTTTTACTGATGAGATGACACAACAGCTTTTGACCTCGTTGTCATCTTTCTGCGTCTTGTAATACTACATGTATTTTTACATCTCTACTGGCCATTTCGTTTGCAAGTGCAGTCATAATTCGTCCACCAATTGCAGACCAAGGGTGGCTAATTGCAATTGAACTGCCTGATACATTTACCCTAACCATATCAAATGGTCCGGTTAGATTTCCCCATAACCCTTTATCAAAGGCCGGAAGAAACTTATATTTTCAAACGTTTTTTTGCTGTGGAGATCACCTTTGTAAGGTTTAGTCTTTACTCTCCTTTTGTGAATGTAAGAAGTTCATCGATGCTCTTCATCGATCTCAGTTTCTTGATGGCATCTGAGACGTTGTAATTTGAACTATGATCTTCGACCTTGCTTTTCTGAGCCCTGGGTTGGTCAGTAGTTACGGTTATGGGATTTTGTTCATTCTGTTTTTTACCGGATTTTTCTGGACAGGTAAGTCAATATGAAGTTTAACATTATGAACTTTGTGTTTCAGACTATCTTCTTCCTCCGCTTCAAGATGAAAGACAATTGATAAGATGGACAGATGTGGATATAAAAACACACAAGACAACTATGTTTCTATACAATAAATGTAATGTAGAGGGGTTATGTTACGACTACAATATGGTATGTTGGAATTGAATGATTGAAATGAGAAAGCGAGGACTGCCAGTTATCATGTTTTTTACTTTGTTAAGTCAATGGTTATTTTCACAAAGCCAGATGGAGGTATTGCATCAGGCTGGAATATGCGATGAAGAAGGGTATTGTATTCCCAGTCTCCAGGGATTACCCAGATCAAAAGGGTTTTCTCTTAATTATACAACAATACGAAATCAAAATATTAATACAGAGTATGCCAGTGAAAGGTATTCGGGATTGGTTGAAGAGATTTCAATAATTGAAGTTAAAGCTAAAGTTCCTGTACTGTTAAGGGACAATCTAAAAATAATTCTGGGTGGAGAATACAGTACGTATGATTTTAAGTTTGCAAAACAGCACGCTGATCGGAATTCGGTTTATGGAACGCTTAACCAAATAAGGTATAGGACTTTAGGAACCAAGCTGTATGTCTTGAAACCATTTAAGGGTAATAAATATGTTTTTTCAAGGATCAGTGTTCAGTTAGCCGGAGATTTATCAAATGAAGGTATCGACGACTATTTTCAATCAACATTTTCAATTTTATACGGTATCAGAGCATCCACCAATATGACATGGGGCATAGGTCTGAATTACAGGGTTGCACTTGGCAGGCATCTTGTTTTTCCGACCTTCGCATATTCTCAAATATTGTCTAAAAAATGGAGTCTTGAAGCATATCTGCCGGTAAATGTAACCCTCAGATATATGCACAGTAGTAAAAGTATCTTTGAGTTCAGAAATCGGTTGGCCGGAGAGCATTTCAATATTAATTCCGGAATAAAAGGAGACAAAAATATATTTCTTGCCAAGACTGATTTTTACTCAACCATAGTTTATGAGCGGGAAGTGCATAATTTTCTTTGGGTATCTCTGGCTGCTGGCAGACAATTTAATATTGACTTCGACTCATCAAAAAATAGAGCCGCACAGGGCAACGGTGCTTTAAGGATAACCAATAATCTTACAAATGCTTTTTTATTTGAGGTTGGCATCTTTCTGGTCACCCCGAAAAGATGGCTTAACTAAAGAGCAACAATACATTGCAGATTCTGATTTATTATGAATAAAATATATTCAAATCTTTTTTTAATTGTTCTGATTCTGACGTTGCTGAACGTTGTTGATGTTATTGGTCAAAAGCCTTATTATAGTCCTGATAATTTGAATTGGAAAGACAATATTGCCGAATTGAACGATATTCGGTATACCGTGTATCTGATTGGAGATGGAGGTGAACTTGATACCCTGGGGCAAAACGGAATTGGCTTGTTAAAACATCATGTGAAAAATGAAAATAAGAACAGCTCTGTAATTTTCCTGGGAGACAATGGTTACCCAAGGGGGTTACCGGCGGAAGGGCACAAAGACAGAAAGAGGGGTGAATCAGCGCTGCTGGAACAAATAAAAATTGTTGAGAATTACGCAGGCAAAACGTTCTTTATACCAGGAAATCACGATTGGGATTATTGGTCAGAGGGCGGATGGGAGAGTATAAAAAGGCAAGAAACGTTTATTGAAGAAGAATTAAATCGTGGGAACACATTTTTACCCGATTTGGGTTGTCCCGGCCCCGTGGAGATTGAGCTTGGTAAGAATATTCTGCTGATAATTATTGATACGCAATGGTGGTTGCATAAATTTGAAAAGCCTTATGGCAACAATGAATTTTGCGACATCAGGAATGAAAATGATTTTATTAAGCGATTGAAGGAAATCGCTGCAAACAATCCGGAAAAACAAATCATCCTTGCAGGACATCACCCCATATTCAGCAACGGTAATCATGGCGGTCATTTTACATTTAAAGACCATATGTTTCCTTTAACCGCGGCAAGTCACAACTTGTACATACCGCTTCCGGTTATAGGTTCCCTTTACCCACTCTACAGAAAGTACATTTCCTCTGTACAGGATATCTCGCATCCAAATTATCAACTGTTGAGAAAAAGCATTTTAGAAGCTTTTAAAGAACATAAGAATTTTATCTATGCGGCAGGACACGAACATAATTTGCAATATTTCAATGTCAGGGATCAACATTTTATTGTAAGCGGATCAGGAAGCAAAACAAAACATGTAGCCAAAAAACACAATGCGGGTTTTTCTTATGAAGCACAGGGATTTGCCAAGGTAATATACCTAGAATCAGGAGAAACCTGGATTGAGTTTTGGACCTTGTCCGACGAAGATCAGGAAAGAGGGACGCTTGTATTTCGGAAGAAAATAGTAAATAAAGAGAAGCCTAATACAAAGTAGACGTAGACGTTAAATATTTTATGCGATTGATCAATTAAATACAATTGATTATGGTTGGATTTGTGTTACAGATAATTTGTGTAGATTTTTAAGTTTGTTTTTCCAGGTTTTGGTTAGAATTTTCAGGATGGATTTTTTCATAAAAGATCCCAATGTGGTATAATCTAAAAATAATTTCAGTTCAATAGTTGTCTTATTGTCATCTATTTCATTCAGTTTTATTAAGTACGAATAATTTTTTGTAAACGTCAGATCCTTTGTTTTTTCTCCATACATCAAAGTGTCAACTGATTTTGAAGATGATGTTTCAAATTTTAAGGTTCCAAATTTGAGTACACAATTGTGCTGAGTACCAACTCTGTTCACCTTGTTCGTTTCAAAATCAATTCTTTTTATGTCTTTATCCCACAAATGACGGTATTTGAGTTCGCTTATGTAATTGTAGATTGTTTGAATATTAGCATCAAATGTTTTTTCTATTGTGAGTTCAGGAGTAGCAATTTCATTTTTCTCATTTTCCGTAGCATCAAATTGAATCTGGCTGATTTTTATGAGGTTCTCCAGGTTTTTATAAAAATAATTTATACTACCGAAATCAAACGAACTGCTTTTTTTTATCCAGGTTTCATCTAGTTGGTCTTCATACAATTCATAAGCATCATTGGTGAACAATATATATTCATTTACAGGCACATTATTTTTGAGCAATCGATGAATTTTGATAACATCACTGCCATAGGGTTTAACAAAGTCTTTTACTCTTATAAATGCCAGATCTCCGTAATGAACCAAAAATTTGAGTTCTAAATTGGTTGTGGTTCTACACGAACCACAGCTGCATATTCGCTTGCTTTCATAACTCCTGGTATGTTTATGAAATGCCTCCAGCATTTTGGTGGTTTGGGATATGAGTTGCTGATAGTTGGGTATTTTTGTGGTGAACATGAAGAGAGAATCACCTTCAATTTCAGCTAATTGCAGATCATTGGTAGTGTTATCAATTAAAATCTCAAGCAATTCTGAAATGATGTGAATACCATGCTCGAGTTCAGTGCTGTTTACAAATTTTGTAAAACCACTAATATCGGGCATAAAATAGATTGCTTTTTGCATTGGTTAAAGGTTAAAACAGTTACACTGCACAACATGATAGCTCTTTAACATCTTTAGTAAAGGTAATGGCCGCCGGTTTTATTCCTTCCGAAAGAGTAAGATACGGAAAAAGAGAATTTGCAATTTCATCGGTCTCCGGATTGCGAATTAGTTTTATGAATCCCCTGGTATCATTTGAGGCAATTGCGCGTGGTATTTCCGATAAGGGAATGGTAGAGGTCTCGAACGGAATGCTTTGAGATTCAGCTTCCTTTTCATCCATTCCGGCCCCTGCTACCTGTGGATCGGTAAATTCCAACACCCTGACCTTTGCTCCAAACCTGTTATAGGCCATTGCAATCTCTAATCCAATATATCCTGCTCCAAGAATAGTAATGCTTTCAGGCCTTTCCTCCAGGTCAAATAATGTATTATTGGTCAGATATCCTGATTCTTTTAAACCTTCAATGACAGGAATCCGGGTGGTTGAACCTGTCGCTATGATTATCTTGGGTGCCCTGTAAACTTCAGATTCATTTACGGTTATAAATTTATTATCAAGGAACTTTGCCCGACCCTCAATGATCTTGATGTTCTCTTTGTTGGCCTGAATGATCTCCTCCTGGGTGATCTGATCAGGATCACATGTCATTCCCTTTATTTTTAATGTTGCTGTTTTCATAACAACTCGTCTATTAATATTTCATCTTTCGAATTGACTTCATTGAAGAGAGATTCAAGTATAAGGGAATAATCACTTTTGATGAAATAGAAATAAGTTTGACTTTCTTTTCGATAATCTACAATATTTCCATCTTTGAGCTTCTTCAAGTGTTGGGAGACCGCCGATACATTCATGCTTAATATATCGCTCAGGTCACAAACGCAAAGTTCATGTTCTTCATGTAATAAATAGAGAATTTTGAAGCGTACATCATTCCCGGCAAGTCCCAGCACATTAGAAAGAATAGTTATTGAGCCCTCCTTCATCTCTAATCTTTTTTTACAGTTGTTGATTTGATTGATATCAGCAATTGCCCTTATGCAAACCCGGCCTTTTTTCATAATTTATTTCTTTTAAAATTGAAAAGAATTTAACTATTTAAGCAAATGCTAAAATAATACATTTGTTTTGTCGAAGGACGTTCCTTTCCCTTACAAAAACGCCAGGGTATTTCTAAGAAATGGAGTTGAAATGTTACCGGCATTCATAAATTACCATCGTAACAATATGTCGGTTGCCACTCCCAATTCTCCTCCTTCTGAACGATATGCCCCAGACCCGGAAAGGGGAAGTGAAATGCAAGCATCAGTGACTTCTCGGAAACGGCCCGGTGGAGGAGATGACGTCTGGTGGTAACGACCTGATCAGGAGCAAAATCGACTGCCGCGCACCATTCCGGCTGTTCTATATGGATGGGGTGGAGCACCGTATCGACGATATTCAGCAGTTGCTCCCCCTCCGATGAAATAGAAAGTGCCATATGTCCGGGTGTATGCCCGGGGGCTGAGATGGCCTGGATGCCAGGCAGGATCTCCCGTTCATGTTCAATGAGGTCCATGCGGTCCTGAATCGGTGGAAGGTTCTTTCGTACGACACTCATGAGGACCTCTCTGAAATGTTCATCAAGTTTCGCTTCAGCCTCTCCTGAGGTCCAGAAATCCCACTCCTCCTTCCACATGGCATAGCGGGCGTTAGGAAAAGCAAGCTGGCCGTCGTCAAGGGTTATTCCACCAATGTGATCAGGGTGGCAATGCGTGAGAATGACTGTGTCAATGTCCCCGGGTGCTATACCCTCTCCCTGCAGGTTCTGAATAAGTCTGCCTGTGTTTGGGTCAAGGCCATTTGCGCCTGTATCCACCAGCACGAGATGCTTACCCGTGTTGACCAGCAGACAAATGTACGGACTTACCCATTCTGTCCAGATTTCCGGTTGGATATTGTGTTTACGAAGCGTCTGTTCAAGGTGGTTTCCTGGCGCATTAGCAAAAAGAAAGGTTGCGGGTGGAGGGAAAGTTGGCGGACCGTATGTATGCATACCATCACTGACAGCCATGCATTTGAAGGCGCCGATTTTGAAATGACAGGTCTCACTGCTCATTATATTTCTCCTGAGGGTTTCCCCATATGTAGCAGTATTGTTTTTACCAGAACATATCACTGCAACTGTAAAAATACAGAAATAATATTTGTCGTACAATCCGGGAATTATTCATAATTTGTACTGCTGGTCAGGATTCCGTTTAACGAATAAAATGTTTCTCCATGATGATCAAAAATCTATACCTCGTTTTGATTGTTGCATTGCTAACTGTAGGATGCAGCAAATATGGGTATGTAAGCCTGAATTATCCTACTGCCCCCCTGGCATATCTTCCCGATAGTATTAATACGATTGCAGCTGTGAACCGTTCACTTACAAGAGAAGAGGCTCAGGATAGTAAGATTATTGAGGCAATAGCTACCGGTGAGGTTGCCGGTTCTGACCGCCTGGCATCTGACGAATGTATTAAGGGTGTGTTTGATGCCATCAATGGGTTGGAAGATGTAGACCTTGTTATACCGCGACAAGTAAGAATGTATGGTACAGGGACACGTAAATTGCCCGAATTACTGGATTGGGACCTGGTGGTGGAGATTTGTGAATCTGAAGGGGCAGATGCCCTTCTGGTTCTTGAAACATTCGATTCCAATACGGACCTGCTGTTGTCAACGGCAATAGATCAGGTTACGGCGATCCTGTCAACGGGGTCTGTAAAACCGGTCCTGCCCGGCCAGATCAATATGGATGTTGTGTGTTACTGGAGATTATATGATCCGGATACAAAAAAGATCATTGATCATTATCAGCATAACAGTTACATGACCTTCGACACAAATGGAGGGATCTTGCCTCCCCATGCACTTCCCGAAACAGCTTATGCCTCCGGGAGGGCTTACATTGAGCGTTTCCTGCCCGGATACTATGTCGTTAAAAGAGATTTGTATAAGAGAACCAGCGGATCGGCGAAAAGGCAGTTTATGGCAGGTTACCGGCGGGCCGAGGTGGCTAACTGGCAGGGCGCAATAGAGGTATGGGATGAATTGTCAGATCACGGGAAACGCAAGACCGTAGGTCGGGCCTGTCTTAATATTGCAGTTGCAAATGAGGTCCTTGGGAATACGGATATTGCCCTGGAATGGGCTCAAAGATCGTACGAATATTATGATGATAAACTTGGCAGGAGGTACGCCAAGATACTGTTAAAGCGAAGAAGCATTGAAGGGTTCCATCCGTGATGAACTGAGTACCAGTCTTCAATCCGGCTGTCCTGCCTGGTATTGCCGGTAAAACATCATTGCTTAAGAGGTGGCTCTTAGGAACACATCAAAATTTTATAGGAGACGATTATCTGTCCTATTATCTGGATGAATATACTTTTAGGTACAATAGACGAAAAGCAAATATTATGTGAAAAATCTGCTTTGATGTAAGTAATTGCTTTTTAGGGGTGGCTTATTGGGGGGCACAACATTTTGCCAGATTGCATGGGAGCGGAATTTTATTCTAATCGTTTAATTTCTTCCAGGCAGTAGTTTTTTAGGTTTGCGACTTTATTAGATACTAGACTATTCATCCCATTAAATGTAGAATGACTGGCATGTAAAGATCTAACATGGTACTTATACTGTTGATTGGATCTTAATTGTTTGAAATCAACTGGTATCATTTCACCAGCATACCATGGATCATGAGGAATCATCACAAGAAACTTATCAAAATGATCTTGATGGAAATTTCTTTTTAGGTCAAGAATGTCGTCTGTAAGTATTTTTTCATTCGTTTGGAGCATTGTATACCACTGGTCATATAAATCAATTAGGCTATAGTTTAGAATAGCGTGTTAAAATGTTTAAGGCTAAAGCCCTTTGTAAATAAGGATTCCATAACATCAAGCTCAAGCCGAGGATTAATAATGCGGCGTTTAATGGGCTCTAGCCCT
>SDBV01006849.1_pt1 | contig 15695 bp, 34 predicted proteins | sample 2277081 | NCBI WGS metagenome assembly SDBV01 (sample SAMN10402039, study PRJNA504765) | marine sediment metagenome | isolation source: marine sediment core GS10_PC15, 223 cmbsf | place: Arctic Ocean: Southern Knipovich Ridge | collected 2010
CGCTCCAAGTTCGCCAACACGCGCACCGGCAAGACGATCGCAGCCGCGTTGCAGACGCGACCCACCCACGCGATCAAGCTCGCGCTCCAGTGGATCGTCGGGCAGAGCCGCACCCGGCGCTGGAGCGAGGTGGACTGGAAGGCCATAGACGAGTTCAACGCGGCTCTGCGCGAGGCGTGGGAGCGCGGGCGCGATTCAGGCGCCTACCTGGCCAAGGGCTGGACCAGCGGCGGCGGCGTGTCGTGGTACCCCGCGACGTCGGGACGGATGCGCCCGGGCGACACGGCCACCGGCGCCGAGCGGGAGGTGGTGCGCACCAGCCAGGAGGCCGGGCAGCTGGCAGAGATCGAGGAGGAGCTCGTCCTGGCCGTGAAGGCGGGCAAGAAATGCCTGACCGCGCCCGACCGGAAGATCGTGAACCGCCGGATCCGCCGGGTACGCTGGCTCATGGAGCACCCGAAGCTCATCGCGGACTCCGGGTTCTGCGGTGAGAAGGATGAGGCCGTCTGCACCTATGGATCGCTGCTCGAGGACGCGCGGAAGCTCCGAGCAGCCTGCGAGCGGCCCTACGACCCGGACTGGCCGGTCCACGCGGCCACGGCGGCCGCCTCCGAAGGCGACGATCGCCGTCTTTTCGACTTTCCAGGGGCCGTGAGGCGTGAGGCAGAGGAACGGGCGCCTCGCCGCTCGAAGCCGACGGTGCAGGATGCGCGGGAGCAGTTCCGTACGCTACGATCCAGCATCCGGAGGGATCAATGAAGAAGGGAACCAAGGTGCGCTTCAAGGAGAGGGTGGTCCAATCCACGGCAGGCTGGCGTCGGCGCGAACCCAACGCCAAGCGGGAGGCCAGGATGCGCGGCTGGCGGGGCGTCGTGGTGGCCCGTCGGGACGCCGGGATCCTCAAGGTGCGCACCACCTCACGAACACCCCTGTACACGCGCACGCAGGATCCCCTCCAGAGCGGCTTCGTCTTCGTGTCGGAGCACAGCGTCGAGGCGGTCGGCACCACGCACCGATCGGCCCGCAGCGAGAAGAAAAGCAGCCGCGCCAAGCCCAGGGTGGCGGCGTCGCTGCCGCAGGCCATCCGGAGGGACACGTAGCTATGGCACGCAAGAAGACAGATGAGGAACGTCGCTCGAAGGATTGGGAGAGCTTCTATCCCCCCGGCTTCTCGGTGGCGGAAGCGAAGGCTGTGATCAAGGCAGGGCTGCCCCGAGGCACCAAGATCACAACCATCTATGCACGCTCGCCGACCCCCGGATGGGACTACGGGCTCAGCGTCAAGTTCACCTACCACGACATCGGCGGTGTGCTCAATCTCAGCGGCGCAGCCAACGAGGCCTCCGGGACCGCCCAGATCGATTACGCCGGGATCGTCGGCATCGGCAGGGGGCGCACGCCGCAGGAGGCGCTTCGCAGGATACTCAGCGACACACGGTCGGCCCTCGAGGCCCGGGCTCCGGCGAAGAAGAAGCGCGCGGTCTCAGGAAAGGGCGCCGCTATCCGGAAGGCAGAGGCCGCGGCCCCGGGCGAATCGGTCTACTTCAGGACGGGTGGCCGCCGTTGGATGGTTACGTACGACCCAGCTGGACGTGCCGGCTATCAGTGGATCCGTCAAACAGCCGACGGCGCACACCGGCGGGACTACTCCACTGCGGGCGAGGCGGTTGGCTCGGCCTATCAGGTGGCAAAGATGGAGCGCGGCCGCGCCCCCACGGTGGCGGACGGCCGCGGAGCGCTCCGGTCCGCGATTAGGAGGGACAAGTAAATGGCCAAGCAAGAGAAGATGAAGTGGTTCGCGGACGCGTTCGTAACCGAAGGCGGCACAACCAAGTACCCCTACACCATCGTCTATCACTGGCGCCACTCCGGGCCGAGGGCCATCGGCCTGTTCCGGTCCCCCGGGCTCGCGGGGTTGGAGGTGGATGCGTTCAGGGAGCGCACGAAGAAGGTCCCCAAGATCACCATCGAGACCCGCTACGGCAAGGTGGTGAAAACATACGCCGCCCGCGGGGAAGTACGAAAGCCCGCGCGAGAGGGTACGAACCAGGGCGCCTCGCTCCGCGCCGCCATCCGGAGGGACAAGTAGATGGCGCCCGTGGTCCCCTCGAAGTACGCAACGATGGACCGCTCCAAGCGGCGGCGGGCTCGCGTGCCCCAGGTGCGCGTGCAGATCGAGAAGCTACCCGACTACTCGCGCTCCAAGTTCAAGTGGCACGAGCTCTGGGATTCGATGAACGACCGGGTCGTCGGCATCGCCACCAAGATCGACGGTGTCGAGTACAAGGTGGAGCACAGCTTCTATATCGGGGCCCACACCCTCACCCGTAACAACACGCGGATCGACCACCGCGGTGGGACGCGCGAGGCCATGGTGAAGCTCGCGGAGGGATTCATCGCCAATCAGGAGGCGCCTCGTCCCAAGAAGACGGGCACCGCCGCGAAGACGGGCACCTCCGCACTTCGAGCCGCGATCCGGAGGGACAAGTAGTGGACTGGCACATCGGTCAGGGCCTCGCGTGGGCGACCGTGGGCGCCGTCGCGTTCCGCGTCCGCAAGAGCGGTACCTACTTCTATGGCGAGGTGCAGGAGCCCGGGCGGCCGCCCTTTTGCATCGGGCCCACCGGGCGCCTCGGGGCGAAGCGCTCGTGCCAGCGGTTCGAGACTTCAAAGGCGACACAGAACGCCCTCGAGACGTGGGCGTACCAGAATCTCGGGAGCCAGCGGAAGCTCGTGAGCGAGGAAGGGGCGGGCTTCCGTCTCACGTCGCCTCAAGCGGAAGCTCCGAAGCGGTCGGCTCCAGCCGGGAACCAGTTGTCGCTCCTGCGGTCGGCGGTCAGGAGGGACACGTGAGCCTCAAGTGGAGCGGAGGGGATAGGCCGTACGCCATGGGGGCCAGAGAATGGACCTCCTACACGATCGTGCCGCGGTCCGGAGGGTACAAGCTCTGGTACACGCGCCCGGGCTCCGCGGGCCCGGGGCAGGAGGATCTTCTCGGCCCGGGAGGGAAAGTCGCCCGGCACCCCGCAAAGCCGGTATTCGGATCCCTCGGCGCCGCGAAGACCGCGGCGGCGAAACACAACAGCCGACAAGCGCCGTCCCCAGCTGCATCCGGCGCTGGACTTCGCGCCGCGATCCGGAGGGACACGTAGTGGAACGCCTGCGATTCAGAAAGTCAGGCGCCGCTTGGACGGCGACGCACATGGGCCACGAATACCGGGTGGTGCGTCACCGGGCGGACGGGTATCGGATCACGCGCGACGGAAAGCGCCGCTACCCGTACCCGCTTGAGTCGCTGCGGAAGGCACAGGAGACGGCCGACGGCATATCGGAGTTCGACGTCGGGAAGACCACCTTCCGACGGGTCGGCCACCTCAAGGGCCCGCTGGAGCTTGAACGCGACGACGGCTACTCGATTCGCTACCTGCGGAACCGATACGAGATCGGCTACCGGGGGAAACAGATCGGAACCGACCCGACGTTGTTCGGCGCGAAGAAGAAAGTGACGACGCACGCGAAAGGCGGCGCGACAGGCACGGAGAGCGGCACACTCCGCTCGGCGATCCGGAGGGACCTATGAAAGTCACGCTCTACATGCGAGGCCGCGAGGGTGAGGAGTGGGGGCGCGTCTGGTCCGGACCCCTGCGCACCTTCCTGAGCGACAACGATATGGAGAAGGACGAGCAAGACGAAATCGTCGCCGCCCTCAACGCGACCGGAACGTACCAAGCGGGTGGAGGCGCCGCCGCGGAATGGATGGTGAAGGCGCCCAAAGCCACGACGCCCAAGCAGTCCGGAGCGAGCCTCCGGGCGGCAGTCAGGAGGGACCTATGAACGCATACGCCGAGGACGCCGAGGGTCACCTGTTCACCGCCTCCAACGACGACGACCTGTGGGCCACGCACGTCGGCCTCAACCAGGCCGAGGAGTGGGGCAAGCGCGGCGCCAAGGAGGGGAGCCGAAAGGGCCGGTGGATCGCCGCTACCGCCCGGAAGATGCGGAAGATGCTGCCGCCGCCGCCACCACGGCTAGGGACACCGGTTGCCACGGCGCATCGCGATGCGTTGCGGGCGGAGTTCCGACGGTACCAGGAGAAGATCCGCACGATGGACGCGGAGCAGCTGAAGCGGTCACTGAAGCGCGGGCACAGGCCCACCGGTCGGGGCGCGCTCCGGGCGGCGGTAAGGAGGGACACATGAGTCACCTGAGAGCACGTCCGGGCGTTGTCAAGAAGGCTAAGGGCCGCGACACCTACCTGTTCACCGGCGGCACCGAAAGCGATCGCCGCATGGCTGCGAGCGCGTTTATGGTGCGGATAGCCAGAGAGCGCGGTGGCGGTGGCTATTGGATCCTGTACGGCAAAGACCGGCGCAAGAACCCGACCTACATGGTGAAACACCAGACAGACCTCACCGAGCCGCCCGGATTGATCCGGCTTGCGGCCCAAGCGGCCACGCGGCGCCAACGGACGGTCCGGGCCACGAAGACAGCGATGCCCAAAAAGAGCTCGCGCGGAATCCTGCGGGCGGCCCTGCGAAAGGACATATAGCCGTGAACCAACGACCCATCACAGTCTTCATGCTCGCCCTGTTCGTCTGGGCGCTGTGCGCCTGTGGCCAGGGCCTCCAGCGCGGCATCGAGGTGACCGAGAAGGGCGCCAAGATACTGGACGTGGGCCTCGACGTCGGGGCGACCGCGTGGACAGCTGCAGTGGCAGGACAGATCGCCTACTGCCGCGCCAAGGATCTGGAGACCCCGGAGCAGCGCCGCAAGTGCATGGGCATCTTCGCGGAAGGCGAGAAGGTGGTCCCGGCCCTGCGGGAAGCCGGCGAAGCGTACGACGCACTCGTGGAGGCGCTCGACAAACTCGGTAAGGTGGCCGGCGAGCTCCGGCCCTACCTCGAAGCAGCCGGAAAGGGGAGCGACTGAATGTTCCAACTGCTCAAGTACAAGGACGTCCTAGTGGCGATTCTCCAGCGCCTGCTCAAGCTCGCGCCTGCCATCATGGCGGCCCGCGACGCCCGCAAGCGGCTCGCCGAGCGGATCTCCAAGGGTGACCTGGACGACGTGTTACAACAGTTCCTCGAGGCGGATGCCGCCGCCGAGGATTTCATCGAGAACGGATAAACCCCAACCACACAGGAGCCACCACAATGCCCAGAATGATAGTCAGTCTAGCCGAAGCGAAGATCATCCGTCACATGCGACATGCGAGGGCGCAGGCCAAGAAGGACGGAGTGGAAGTCTCTCCGGCCGAAGTCGCGGAAGCTATGACGGAGCTCATCGCCGAGCCGGAGCGTGCGGTCGAAGCGATCGGAGCTTCGGAGGAATCCAAGCGAGCAGATTCGGAGGCTGCCGCGGCGGAGCGCGACGCCCAGGAGGCCGCCGATGCCGCGGAAGCTGCTGCGGAGCGCGCCAGAGAGGCGCAAGAATCGGCCAGGCAGCGGCGTGAGGCCGCGGCCGCAGTGCAGGCCGACGCTGCCGCGAAGGCGCAGGCGAAGGCGGAGCAGGATCTGGCCGACAAGAAGGCAGCAGAGTAGCCGATGCCGGAGGCAGCCACCGCATTGGAAGACAAGGAGGGCAGGTTCCTCTGGGGCGAAGCCATGCTCGCCGGGTTCTTCCTGGCGGCTGGCTCCGCGGTCTTCGCCGGCCTGCTGTATCTGGGCAAGCGGGCCTACCAGTCACAGAAAAACGGACGCCGGGACGAGGACGAGGACGAATAACTTCCACCGGTCCGCCTGAGGACCCCACACCGAGAAAGAACAGAGCAATGGCAGAACGTAAGGTCAGCATTTTCAAGCGCGGCAGCCGATGGGGCTACATGGTCCGCGTGGACAACAAGATCACCAAGTCGGGGGTCGCGGACTCGAAGGGCGAGGCAGAGAGCAAGGCCGGCGGCCGCGGCACCGCGTCGAAGAAGAAGCCCAAGAGGAAGAAGGCCTCGAGCAAGGCGCCACGCAAGGCGGCTCGCAAGAAGCCCCCGCGCCGCAAGGCGAAGGCCGCCAAGAAGAAGGCGCCGAAGCGGAGCGCCCGGACCCGGATCTCGGCGGCCGGCTGCGTCGTCGCCAAGAAGGGCAAGACCGGCGGCCGCACCTACAAGAAGGTGTGCGGCCGGAAGGCACCGAAGACCGCTGCCAAGGCGGCCGAGATCCTCAGTGAGTACGGCCACGGCGTGTCGGAGGGTCGCAGGGAGAGAGGATGCCCGACGCCCAAGCGCGCGCGAGGGACCGGCGGAGACGGCGGCCGCAAGGCGCTCCGCGCTGCGATCCGGAGAGACTGCTAGGGGGCCTCATGGAGTTGAGCCACGAAGCCAGAGACCTCACGCTCCACGCGGAGAACAACGCCGACTTGTGGAATCGCCGGCGCCCGGAGTTTCTCAAGAACTCGATCCGCCGCAAGCTCAAGGGGACCTACGACTCGGAGAAGGCTGCCAAGCTCTGGGAGTATTTCGCCGACGAGGCCGCGGCGAGCTACACCACGGAGCACCGAGCGAGCGGTCCGCACGGGAAGTACGGGATCTTCACCAAGGCAGAACGTCGCGAGGCGGCCCGGCACTTCCGGGACCAGTTCGAGGACCAGTGGAACAGCGGCGAGATCAAGGAGTACCACTCCGATCTGTTCCCGAAGGGCGCTAAGAAAAAAGCCACGAAGAAGGCGAGCCGAAAGAAGCCCACCGTGAAATCCGGCGCGGCCCAGCTTCGGCAGAGCATCCGGAGGGATAAGTAGCGTGGCCAGCCGCGACGATGATCCCGCGCGCCAGTACCGGCTGCCACGGAAGGGGGAGAGGGTGCGTTTCTGGGTCGTAGGAGACTCCGGGGCAAGAGAGCAGGTAGAGGCGACGGTCCTACGGCGCCACAAGGGCGACATCGAGTTCCGGTTTGACGGGGACCGCCCCGGCTTCACGCGGACCACCCGGGCACGCGAGGTGGAGATTCTGGCGAAGCCGGCGCGGCGCTCAAAGAAGAAGCCCGCGAAGGCACGGCGAACCCTGGACGAGCGCATGACGGAGCTCATGATCTCGTACCAGTGGAACGTCTACCAGTTGGACGAGGGTGGCTGGGCCGCCCAGAAGACAGGAGCGGGCGGCCCCTACATGGAGAAGCCGACGCGCGCCAAGCTCGTGCGAGCGATGGAGGAGGCCGAAGGGCTCCGCGAGCGCGCCCGGCCGCCTGCGCGAGACACGATGCGGCAGGGTGAGCGCTCCAGCCTCCGCCAGAGCATCCGGAGGGACAAGTAAATGCCGAGGGCAACCGTCACCGTAACCATCGAGTGGTCGCTGTCTGAGGGTCGCATCCCTGCCTCGTCCGTGCAGAAGGCGCTGGCCGAGGTGGTACACGAGCACGTGGAGAGCCTGTCGTTCGCGCGCGAGATCCAGGACGTGGTCGCACTCGAGCACTCGATGGACGGCTACGTCGAGATCGACAACGTGAAGGTCACCGGCCGCGGCAAGCCAACCGCGAGGCCCCCGAAGAAGGGGGCCAAGAAGAAGCCGAGCCGAAAGAAGGCGCTGGGGCGCACATTGGTACAAGTCAAGCAGGACCAAGCGGAGAAGGCATCGTCCAAGGGGTGGGGATCCCGGCTCCGCGCGGCGCTACGGAGGGACAAGTAGTGGCGCGACGCTCGGAGCTCCGCGTGGGGGAGCGGGTGGAATACTCGCCCTACCCTCGCGCCTGGGAGACGGCCAAGATCACCGCTCTTGGCGCCCGCAAAGCGACGATGAAGGTGGAATCGTACGGTCAGACCGTCACGGTCGGCTACAACAAGATCCACAAGCTCAAGTCGAAGCCCGCAGCTGCGAGTGCGCGACCGAAGGGTCTGGATGACGATCTCCAGCAGGCGATGGATGAGTGGGAGGGAAGCCTCCTCGACACCGACCACGTGGAGGCGATCCTCAAGCAACGCTATGGCGCCCGGCTCACACCAGCGATCCACGCGGACGAACTGGACAACATCGCGACGTGGTTTGAAGCCCACGCCGCCGAGACCAAGGACGATGACGACCCCGGCGTCCCGGCGACATACCTCTACTACGCGAGCGACCTACGAACGTCGGCCAATCATATGCGCGGCGTTCCCAAGGGGCAGAGGCGCCCCAAAAAGAAGCGGGCGCCCGCTCGCAAGAAACCCACCGTGGGTTCTGCCCGCTCCGCCCTGCGCCAATCCGTAAGGAAGGACAAGTAGACCGTGACGATGCACACCACAGACTGGAAAGAGTTCGCAGGCGGCAAGAAGCGGATCCGCGCCACGTACGGAATGGACGAGGGCTTTGCGAAGCGCAACAACCAGGCTCCGCACATCACCGTCACCGGGGAAATCGAAACGAAGACCCGGGGCGGCGGCTGGCGCGAGGATTCTGGCGGCATGATCCATCCTGAGATCTCCCGACACTTTCCGAATCTCCGACCGCTCCTCCGCTGGCACTTGGTGGCGGAACCCGGCGTGCCCATGCACTACCTGGCCAACGGACAGTATTGGTGGGAGTTCGTGATGGGCACCAGCAAGTTCGGGGAGCCCTCGACGGACCCCGTGGGCGCCTTCAAGAGCACGGTGCTCTACGGACTCCTCCCCGGCGACAAGAAGCTCACCTTCGGAAGAAGCCCGCAGCTGGACGGCGTAGCTGCCCCTGAAGACATTCGCCCGTGGCTCAAGAAGCGGCTACCCACCCTGCGGCGCCAGTTCGGCGCCATCGTGCGCAAATACGATCTCGGGGGCGCACCGAAGCGGAAGACAGCGAAGAAGAAGCCAACCGTGGGGAGCTCCCGGTCCTCGCTGCGCCAATCAATCAGGAGGGACAAGTAGATGAGCCGTAGTTTCATGACGCCCACGTTCCGCGGACTGGCGAACGCCTCGAAGACCGCCCACAACCCCGACGTCCCGTCGCCGGCCCCGCTCTCGATCCCGACTCACTGCCCGACGTGCGGCGGCCAGCATCCAGTGCGCCCGCCGGAGCAACGCTCCGGGTGCATGCCCGTGGCGGCCATGGTGGCCGGGAGACGCTGCCGGTGAAGGCCCCCAAGTTCAAGATCAAGGCGCGGCTCCCATCCGGGGAGCGCACGTTCTTCACCGGCCCATACGATGAGGCGCAGGCGGGCATGAAGGCCGTCTACGACAAGTTCGGCGGGACGGCCGACGTCTGGGTGGCCGATTCCGACGGCTCTGTGGTGTCCAAGGTGCTCCGCGCGTGGCGTCCCGCTAGCAACGTAGGCAACCCCAGCACGGAGGCGGCGACGCTTCGCAGGGCAATCAGGAGGGACTGCTGATATGGAGATCCGCAAACGCAAGGGAGGCGTCGTCTACCGCGACGAGTATACGTCCGGGTTCACGCCCGTGACCGTCACACTCTACCCCGGCGACGGGGACACTCTACGCGTGGACGAGCTCGACCCGGACGGTACTCCGGGCAACGAGCTCAACATGTTCACCCCTGACGAGCCCGAGTACGCCAAGGTCCAGCGGTATGTCACCCACACCCGGGGGGTGAAGAAGCCGACAAAGAAGCGGCGCGCCCCTCGGGCGCCAAAGAAGAAGGCTGCCAAGAAGCCCGCGAAGAAAACCCTGCGCGAGCAGGCGTCGTGCCTGCGCCAGTGCGTACGGAGGTGCGTCTGAGCCATGCCCAAGATCACCCCAAAACGGGTGTGCTGCGCGCCCTGCCATGACCGCGGATTCTGTCGCGTGGCATCGAACTGCTGCCTCGAGTGCCACATGGCCTACGAGGTGAGGTACGTGGGTCAGTACCTGTCGCGTGACGAGCTCACGTGGCTGGTGCAGGACCACGCGCGGATCGCCGCGGCCGGATTCCCCGCGGACATGCTGCGCAAGCACTCGGAGCGCGAGGAGCAGATCTTCCGGGACGCCAAGGTGCCGCCCGAGGTGCTCCGCCAGGTGCTCGATGACCACACCCAGTGGGAGCAAGGGCAGCTGCTAAGCCGCGCGGATGGAGGGACATGACCGCTAAGGAAAAGCAGGCTCTTGGGGCCCTCGACCGGAAGCCGCGGATGTGCGCCGTGTTCCATAGATTCGTGATGGGACGGCACCAGCCCAGCGCCGAGGAGTTCCGGTGGCTGCGGAAGCACGGCCTATCCGGAAGCGGAAAGGGAGTGACCAAGTTCGGGCGCCAAGTACACACGCTCTCGATGGCGAGGACGGGTCGTGGTCCGGGCTGTCGGGCGCCGAGGACCCGTGGGCCGCGGTGGCCCACGGACATGACGCAGGCGGAAGTTCGCAAGAACCTACGCAGCGTCGAGAAGCGCGGCTACCCGTCGGACATGGACGCAGCGGAGACTTTATTCGAGGAGGGGTACGTCGGTCGCGACCTCGACAAGGCCGCCCGCGAGGGCACCCCGCCGTGGTGGCTGCTTCCTCGCGGCCGAAAGCTGCTGAAGGAGCCCACCGTGAAGACCGCGAAAGCCTGCGCTCTCCCCGGGGCCCTCTCCAGCCGAGCTCGCGACCGCCTCCCGGACCGAGCCTTTGGTCTTCCCGCGGAGCGGAAGTATCCAATGTACACGGTCTCCGGAGGCAAGCTCGTGCCTTCCGGGAGCCACGCCGCCAACGCGAAGGCTCGCGCGCAGGCCCAGTACGACAAGGGCAACCTTACTCTCGCGCAGCTGCGGAAGATCGATCGCAAGGCCGACAAGGTGCTCGCGGAGTGCAAGGCCACCGGCGGCAAGCGTGGCGACAACCCGCATGGCAGCCGAGCCGCGCTTCGACGTGCGCTCAGGAGGGACCGATGAGGAACAGCCGGCCATGGGCCGTGGGCGATGAGGTGGAAAGCAAGGCAGCGGGCCGCGACGGCCGCATCTTGATCGAGATCTTGAACGTCCAACGGAGCGATAGGCCAGGAAGTGGCGGCTGGGAGTACGAAGTACGCCAGACAAGGCCCGCGGTGGCTCGCCCGCTGCGCTTCGACCACAACACGCTCAGCCGCCACGCGTTCAGAAAGAGGAGACACACCGGGAAGGCCAGAGTCTCCGACAACCCACACGGAAGCCGCGCCGCGCTACGGCGCGCAATCAGGAGGGACCGATGAAACTGGGCAAGCAGGACAAGCTCGTGATCAAGGCGTTCGTTGACAAGCGATCCCTCGAGGGCCCCAAGTTGAGCAGCGAGGGCAACAGGCTCGACGGGCTCTGGATGGGTGGCCGAGGCATCGCCCTGTGGAGGGGCGGCAAGATCCACCTTCCGGATCTGGGGAGCCGAGCGGCCCAGACCGTTCAGAACGCGATCAGGCGCGAGGCGCCCCCCAACTGGTTCGCGGACTCGGTGGACCGAGCGAGCTCCGCGGCGAGCCTTCGCAGCGCGATCCGGAGGGACCGATGAGCCCGCACGAACGGAAGGCGCGACTGGCCTATATCTGGAAAAACACCCACCGGGACTACAAGGGGACGACCGGAGGGGAACGCACGATCCTGGTCCTCCGCCACGGGGGCACCGTGCTTGTTGGGCTAAACGATCTCACCGCATCAGAGGTCCGAAAACTCTCCAAGAGGTGGTCGCTCAAGCGCACCGGGTATACAGGCCCCGGTCCCAAGAAAGACGGTCCAACCGTCGCCACAGATCGCACGGCGTTGCGCCGAGCGGTCCGGAGGGATACCTAGACCCAATGGCGCGCTACATGAAGGAGGGGGGTGCCCTTACCGGCAAGCTCCCGACCGCGAAACAAGGAGACATGCTCTCCCGCGCGCGCCAGTGGAACCGCCGCTCGCCCTTCGTGCTGGACGCGAACGACCGCGCGGAGTTCTCGAAGGTCGTGGAGCGCGCGGTGGTCGGAGAGGGCTGGATGGAATACGACCAGGGCGAGGACGCGCTGATCCTCACCGACGAGGGCCGCGATGCGCTCCTACGCCACGAGTTCCGGCCCAGAGGGAGCGGGGCTCACCTCGGAGCCCTCGGGGCGCTGTTCAGGGCCCCGAGCATCCACCGGCAGGCGGACAACAAGCCGGTCACCCGCTACCACAAGCGCGTCCCAAAACAGGGCGCCCCCCACCTCGGCGCATGGACCCGCGCTGGGCTCGTGAAGGCCGAAGGGAAGTATCTACTGCTCACTCCCGCAGGGGCTGCCGCACTCCGGGGCCAGAATACCACGGTGGGCTCCAGCCGCACGAGCTTGCGCAGCGCGATCCGGAGAGATAGATGACCACGAAGGACGAAGTCAGAGAGCTCAAGAGCCTTGCTGAGAGAGGACCGTTCGCGGTCGATGCTCGCGAGCGCAAGCGAATGGAGCGCGATGCGGGCGGCCTGGCCACCGACTACAGCTACAACTACGTGCGCCAGTTCGTGGCGGCCGGGATCGGCGTCGTATTCCTCTACACCAGCGACGTGCCCGAATGGGGCAGCGGCTACGTCCGATATGCGCTCGGTCCGAAGGGAAGCACGGTCGCGCAAGTGCGTGCGATCTTGGACGAGAAGTTTGTGGGCGACGACTGGAGGTGGAAGATTGAACGCCTACCCACACCGCAGGCACCAAAACGTGTAGGCCCGGGCTCGGGAGGCCGGACCCTCGACATCGAGCGACACTTCCCGCACATGGGAAAGTGGACCCCCGTACCCCAGAGTTCGATGCCGGAGGACTACCCCATGGCGTCCGGGTTCCGGAACAAGGGGCTCGATGCCGCGATCGTGAACGAGGGAAACTTCTGGTGGGTACACAAGTACGACATGAAGGGAGTAGGCAAGGTGTTCCGCACGGGCCCACACCTTACGGACAAGATCGTGGAGGCCGTCAAGAAGGGGGCGCCTTCGAGCCTCCCTGTTGGAACCCGGGTCGGATACTCCACACGCTACTCTGGATCGAACTACGCGGGGCAGCGTAAGCACCATGGGGTCGGCACCTCCGGCACTGCGGCCCAGAAAGAGAAGGCGGTAGCCTGGATGCTCAAGCGCCGAGGTGTCGTGAAGAAGCTCGGCCCGTTCTATGCGGACCATCGGAGCCTCACCATCGCTTGGGACGACGGCGAGACCGAAAAAGTCCTTGATAAGGATCTCAAACACGCCAACGGGTCACCAGCGAAGCGCTCCAAGAAAAAGCCCAAGCCCAAGCGCTCGAAACCCACTGTAGCCTCTGGACGGCAGTCCCTGCGGCAGTCGATCCGCCGCGACAAGTGAAAGCCATGAGCCACGAAATCGAACAGCGCGGCTGGACGCGAGAGAGCCTGGAAGGACTGTTCCCGTTTTACGAGGGAAAATGGACCGCGGTCCCCGCCCGCGAGCTTCCCCCCGACTATCCCGACGCCTACGGCTGGCGGAGCAAGAAGCTCGGCGCAGCCGTAGTCACCGCTGGCGACTTCTGGTGGCTCCACAACTACGCCATGTCCGGCGAGCCTCGGCTTTACCGGAGCGCCCGCATGCCGAAGGACGCGCTCGCACGCGACATCGAAGCCGCGGCGCCGCCAGCCGTCCCGGTCGGAACCCGCGTTGCATACACGGACTGGTACGCCGACACCCAATACGGCTGGAAAAAGAAGCACCACGGAGCTTCGGTGTCGAGCTCTCCCAAAAAGAAGGCCGAAGGCAAGCGATGGATGCGGGCGCGTCGGGGGGTTGTCGAGAACATAGGCCCGATCATGACGGACGCGCGGTCGGTGACAGTGAGGTGGGACGACGGAGACGCGGAGGAGATCCAGGACAAGCATCTGCGCCAGAACAGCGCCAAGGGCTCCCCTGCGAAGCGCGCCAAGAATAAGCCCAAGCGAACAAAACCCACTGTATCCTCTGAACGGCAATCCCTGCGGCAGTCGATCCGCCGCGACAAGTAAGACGACACCACGAGTACCTGAAAGGACACGAGAACATGGCAAAGAAAATCTGGCCCTGGGTCATTGGCACAATCGCCGTCGCTGGAATCGGAGGCGGTCTCGCCTACGCGTTCCGTCGCGTCGAGACCAACCTGCACACCTACATGACGGACAAGGAGTACGCGGACGCATTGGTGCTTCCGGAGGACGCAATGATCGTTGTCGTGGCATACAATCCGGGCAACCCCCTGGCTTCGAACGTCCAGAGCGCGGTCGCATCGAGCGCCGCCGCCAACCGCGAAGTCCACTATATCGTGGTCTCCGACGCGATAGGCTCGAGGATCGGGATGGATCTCGACGGCGTGTGGGGCCGCGTGGACGCCGGTCACGACGACGTCGCCTACACGGGCGGCTTCGGGCCCCAGACTTCGGCCAACGACATCGCCGTTCACATGCAGGCAGCCACCGCGGCGGTCCGCTCAGGCGCAGCTGGTGGGACGACGTCTGGCGACGACCCGGACGCCGACGACACGGATGACGACGCCACCGACGACGGGGGGGATGCCCCCGTGGGCGAGGTAGCCGCGGGCGACCAGACCCCCGCGACCGCGTTCGATCCACAGCCGTAAGGGGAGCCCATGAAGCTCGGAGCAAAAGTCGCGATCGGAGTCGGCGTTGCCTTGGCCGCGGCCGCGGGGCTCGCTGCGGCCGTAGGGGGCGCTGCGCGCGCTGGATGGCCCTTCGGCACCGTCAGCGGGACCGTCAGGGATTCCGACGGCGAGTTGCGCGTCTGGAACCTCGTGCGTCTCGGCGATAGCTGGTCGGCGCCATGGAGTGTCGAGGGCCTCGGCGATCCCATTGAGGGTCCCGGGGGAGGGGAGCCGGGGAGCGGAGCCACGCGCGCTATCGAGGGGCTCCTCCAACACGTCGAGAGGGGCGGCTACTCCAACCTACAAATCGAAAATGGCACCTTCTGGGGAACGGATGACGTGAGGTGGGCGGTCGAGGAAGGCCCTCAGGGGTGGGTGTGGAGTCTCGAGTATCCGCCGGGTGCCCAGGATGAGCCCGTCCAAGGCGCTCCGCAGGCTGATCTCATGGCCGCGGTGCAGGATCTCGATCGTTACTCGTCCGCGCAGGGCTGGGGGATCTAGGCGCCCATGAAGCTCGGAGCAAAGGTAGCGCTTGGTGCGGTGGCAGGCGCCGCCGTGATTGGCGCTGCCGTGGCTCTGGGGGGCCGTGGCACCGTCCCACCGGCCACGGCAGAGAAGTGGAAGGGAGGCGGAGCTCCGGAAGCCCTGGCCGTCGGCCCAGCTAACGACCCTGAGATCGCGGCGCTCCTGACCGAGATGCGCGATGTGTTCGCGTCGGGCGGCGTCAACCTGAACTGGATCACCCCTGAGGAGGTGACGCAGCTGCATAAGAAGGGCTACGCCGGCCAACACGCGATCCCGCCGCGTGACTACTGGCCGCGCATGGTCCAGACGATCCGGACGGTCTTCATGCCGATCCGGGAGGCGTACGGCGCTCCGATCAAGATCACGAACGGCTACCGGCCGCCCTTCTATAACCTGCTGGTCACCAAGACGAAGGAGAAGCCGCTGGGCAACCCCGGTTCGCGCCACCAGTGGTTTGAGGCCCTGGACGCGATCCCGGTGGAGGAAGGCGCGGAGCCCCGGCAGGAACTTGGACTACTGGCGGCGAAGATCTGGGTGACTCGTGGCGCGGAACTCAAGATGGGGATCGGCGTGTACGCTCCGAGGGAGTGGCCCGCGGGGCTGCACTTCGACACGGGGTCGCAGAAGCGCAAGTGGGCGGACTCGCGGTACTGGATCAATCAAGCCAGGGCGAACGCATGATCTTCGACCAGTACGAGCAGATCCTGACGACCGCGTGCTCCTCGAGGAAGGGGGAGGACCCGATCGTCCTCGTCTACCACTGGACCGGTGGCTGGCGGAACGCCCAGGC
>SDBV01006850.1_pt1 | contig 15694 bp, 25 predicted proteins | sample 2277081 | NCBI WGS metagenome assembly SDBV01 (sample SAMN10402039, study PRJNA504765) | marine sediment metagenome | isolation source: marine sediment core GS10_PC15, 223 cmbsf | place: Arctic Ocean: Southern Knipovich Ridge | collected 2010
TCGACCACGCCGGTCAGAAAGGTTCGGTTCCACAAACCGCCCGACGCGGCGTATTCGATTCCCTACGCCTTCGTGACGAACAAGCTCGCGGTTTCGTCCGCTGGAGCCGAGCAGACGCAGTTATCAGCCGATGCCGACGAGCCTATCGTTCCGCTGATTTACCGTCATGCAATTGTGTTTCATGCGCTGTACCACTGGTATCGGGACAAGAGGGACGATGACAGAAGCCAGCAGGCCAAGGCGGAATATACCGATTTGATTCTGCGGATGACCGGCGACCATGAAATTGGTCATTCCCGTCCGCAGTTCCGTCCCAGGCTTAGTGGTTACGCACGAGCCGCTAAACGTCCGTACAGCAGCGGGACCAGAGGCAGGTACACCCTGGGCTCTGCCTTCGATGAGATGCGATGACTACCAAACAAACCTTCTTACGCCATCACTTTGCTGGCGGCTGGAATACTGATGTAGGGCCAACGGCGGATGTGGTTCCCGACGGAAGTACTGTTGCCGTACCGTTTCTAGTTAATGCGGATAATTGCATCTATGAGGAAGATGGTGGGCCGCATAAGGCACCGGGAACTTCCAAGCTGAATTCCTCCGCGCTTGAGTCGGGCGCGGATATCAAGGGGTTATTTGATTACTGGATTACGGGCACGGGGTTTTCTCCGACGCAGCACAGGATTTGCCATGTTGGGACCGTCATAAAGAAGGACGATGCGGACGGGACGTTCTCCGATATCTTCACTGGTTTGCAAGCCGATAAAGTCCCGGATTACACGGTATTCGATGATATCCTTGTCATCACGTCAGATTCAACGGTGGACGTTCCAAAATCATGGGATGGTTCCACCGCCCAGAATCTTGCTGGTTCACCGCCGAACTTCGCCTTCTCAGAGGTCCACAAGAACAAAATCTGGGCAGCGGGGGATGCTTCAAACCCTTCAAGGCTGTACTACGCCGTATCTCTTGACCCCGAGGACTGGGCGGGCGGTGGTTCTGGAAAAATAGATATCGACCCGGACGATGGCGACAGGATTACCGGCATTGTCAGTCATAAGAACGAGTTATGGATATTTAAGGGGCCGTACAGGGGTTCAATCCACCGGATTACCGGATCGGCTCCCACGGGGAGCGACCCGTTTGCAAGAAAGACTTTTATCGAGGGGATTGGTTGTGTTGCTCATAATACCATCTTCCGGTTCGGCGATGACATCGGGTTCATGTGGAGCGACGGCACGATTCATTCCCTTGCCGCTACCGCTGCGTTTGGAGACTTTAACGAAGCGGCCCTGTCAAGGGGAATTCATACCTATTTGCGCGAGCATCTGACCTTTAGCAGGCTGACTCATGCCTATGCGGTGAACTGGACCGATTTGGGGATTGTCCTTTTTGCCGTTCCTATCGATGCCTCAACGCAACCAAACCAGATTTTGATGATGGATTATCGGTTCCAGGGGGGGATCAGATGGGCATCGTGGCCGAGTTTTGCCGGTACAGCCCTGTCTCTGGCGTCGATGGTTGATGCTTCCGCGAATAACCGAAGAATCGTCATGGGCGGAGGGACTGATGGATTCGTCAGAAAACTTGGGCAGGCAACCCGGTCCATTGATGGTGATTCCTCGATCAGCTTCAAGGTGACTTTACCGCATTTGACCTACGGCAGTACGCATCGACTGAAGATCATGACCGGTGGATCGATAGGTTTCCAGCCTAAAAATACGGGCAATGTCACCTTCGGCTGGACACGGGACAACAACGCCCAGCAGACTAAAACCGTCAGTCAGGGCGGTTCCGTAGGACTGGATACCTTCGTTCTGGGAACCGACACCCTCGGGGGCTCACGGTTCGTAGATACGTTCTTCGAAACGGAAGAAGGCGGCGAATTCAGAAGCATCGAGATGGAAGTTGCTAACAACACGAATAACGAGGATGTTGAGATTCATTCAATATCAAACATTTTAGAGCCAAGCGGTACGAGCATGGAGAATTGATTTGGCAATTTCGAGAGTAAAGACCTGGATCGCTGCTGAAATATTGACCGCAAGCGATCTGAACACGGAATTCAACAATATTATCAACAACGCCCTATCCCTGATTTCTCCGCTCAGCGGGACGCTTAATGTTACCGGCACAGTCGATATAAATGCAGGTGGAACACTCAAAGTTACCGGCGTAGAAACGCTGACTAAGGGCGCGGATGTGACGGCCGCCACCGATCTGTTGGTCAACATTGACGGCAACATTTTCGATGTCACCGGGGCCACAACGATTGCGACCGTTGCCACCAAGGGCGTGGGAACGCATATCATACTTCAATTCGATTCCACCCCGCAGATTACCCATCACGCAACAAACCTGATCCTGCCCGGCGGGCTGAACATCACGGCGGCGGCAGGCGATATAATGGGGCTTTACGAATACGCCTCCGCCGACTGGCGCTGTGAGTTTTACACCAAGGCGGATGGCGCGACAGTCGGTATAAAAGAATTTTATGTATACGCGGCTGGTGGCGGGGCAACGGCGACTGCCTTTCCATATACCCTCAAATTAGCCAATTTTATTCTTGCCCCGCTGGGAACCGCCGACGAAGTTATTTTTATGTTTGGTATGCCGGCCGATTTCACTACGTTAGTCGAGGCTGTTATCTTAATGGTTCCAGACGCTACTGAAACAATTCAATTTGACCTTGACACGGATTATGGTGCATCTGGTGAAGCGCCGGATGCGAACTCTGAAAACGAAACGGATACGACTCTTGGCGTGACAAGCGCGGTATTAACAGAAGTAGATGCTTCCGGTGTAATGGCTTCGGTAGCGGCAGATGATTATGTGGGGCTGGAATTTGACAGTGATACGGCCACAACCAGAATAGTGCTGTTAAGAATAAGGTATAGATAATGCTTAAACTCCCCGGTAGGATTATTAATATAAGCCAGTTAGGTGAGGAATTAAAATTGCTGGACCTTCCTGGTTTCACGGGGCTCGCCAGGCTTTCACGCGAAGTGGATGGGCAAGGAAAGGTTGTTTTGGAAAATGGTGCTGTCAAGCGTGTTCCACCGTACATCCTCATAAAATCGGATGATCTTTCAGAAGCACAGATCGCCGCCGCGAGGAAGGCCGTTGCGGATCATGTGCCGGTTGCCGACCCGCTGCCCGCCCCGCGCTTCGAAGATCAGGCCAAGGCTATTGAGTCGGCAACCACGCTGAACGAATTGAAGGCGGCGCTTGCGCCGCTGACGCGATCCTTATAATGCGCTTCCCGACCGAGCAGGAAAAGCGCCTGTACCGTGAAGCTGCTGGCCGCAAGGCTCCGGCTTGTGTGCTGATCCGCTTTCCGGTGTTTGGCAGGTTTATCGGTTTTACGTTCGGCGCGGTGATCTTCCATGAGACGGACCGTCCGGAACTGATCGTGCATGAAATGGTTCATGTCCAACAGTTTTATGACGGCTGGGGAATTGGGTACTGGATCAAATATCTCTGGTGGTTGGCCACCAAAGGTTATCGGAACAATCCGTATGAGATTGAAGCGAATGAGATTGAGGGCAGGGTTTCACGGTGAATGTCCGTAATGAGATATTTTGAGAAAATAGCTGAGGGAGTGGATGTCCTGCCACTGTTGCACGCGGCGACAAGGCAGGCGGACCTATGGAACGCCAATACGCTGCGGACGGATCACGTCGGCTCCGTACACGCCGAGGTTGACGACATCTGGCTGCGCTTTAGCGATACAGCAGAGTATGATAAACAGGGTGATCCCGCGTTGATCGCAGACGAGCATGAAAGCATTCATTACCCGGCATTCGCGGTCTTGCCACAGGCCAGAGTGATTATCTTCGACCTCATGCGCCGCGTCGAAGGGGAACGGCTGGGGCGGGTGATGATAACGCGCCTCAAACCAGGCGGCCGGATTGCGCCGCACGAAGATGGCGGCGACCATGCGAGATATTACGACCGCTATCAGGTAGTCCTGCAAGGCTTGCCGGGCTCAGTGTTCAAGTCTGGAGACGAACAAGTGCAGATGAAAACCGGCGAGGCTTGGTGGTTCGACAATTCGCAGACACACGAGGTCTTAAACAACTCCACCGATGACCGAGTGCATCTGATTGTGGATATTAAGATATGCTGACCACGACCGTCGAGTCTTTCGCCGAATGCCTGCCTGAACTGAAGCCGCTGTTTAAGGGCCATTGGAAAAAGCTCGCCCTCGATCAGGACGCGGTGCCCCTGGCACCCGGATACGATAAATACAGGGCGCTGGAGGAAGCCGGCGAGTTGACGCTTATTGCTATGCGGGACCAAGGCCGGATGGTCGGTTATTGGACGGCCGTTATCGCGCCGAGTTTGCATTACGAGACATGTCTGACGGCGCAGATGGATATGTGGAATATCCTCCCGGAACACGAAAGCACCGCCGCGCCACTGATTCTCATGCGCGGTGTGGAACGCGAGTATAAACGGCGCGGCGTGCAGCGCTCATTCGTCGGCGAGAAAATCCACCGTCCCTGCGGGCGGTTATACCGGGCATTCGGGTATGAGCCGGTGGAGACCTATTACATGAAAACAGGAATTTGATATGGTAACAGCAGCAATTATCGGCGCCGGGGCTTTGGTTGGCAGCACGTTACTTTCCAAGCCAAAATCTTCCACAACGGCTGCTCTTTCGCCGGAGCAGACGGCGCTAACCAAGCAACAGGTCAAGGTTGGCGAATTCCAGCTTGGAGAGCTTGAGCGCCAGAGGGGACTTCAAAGCCAAGCATTCGGCGCTGTCGAGCCGTCGTTATCCGACTTCGAGCAATTCGCTGCTGAGCAGGGCGGTATCCAGCAAACGGCCGCCACGGCGTTGCCCGGTGCCGGCCAGATACCGGGGATTTCCGATCCCACCCAGCCGCCAGGAGTATCGGGCGGTCCCAGTAGCCCAGAACAACTGGAGGCTGCTGACGATGAGTTATTGCAGGACATGCTTGACCGGATTCGTGCCGGTGGAGCGGCCACTCCGCTGGAAATTGAGCTTATCAATTCCGCTACAGAGCAAGCGTTGGCACTGGGCGAATCGGATATTACCCGATTTCTCAAAGAGGGATTGACGCAGCTTCGCGAGGAACTGGCTCCTCAGTTGGGTTTAAGGCCCGGCGACACACCTATTTTGGACAGGGGTGGAAAAGCCGTGGCGGAATCGGCCAGACAGCAGGGGCAGCTTGTCCGGGATTTGCGGGGGCAGCAGTTTTCGGCCCGGCTGGGGTTCCCTCTACAGAGAGCCGAGGTACTGGGCGGTCTTAATCTCGGCCAACAGGGAGCCAACCTTGGAACGCGCGGACTTGTTGAGGAAGGCCGGCAATTCAATGCCGGCGTTGGTCTGGCGGGCGCGGAGTTGCGGGAACTAGCGCGACAGTTCAACGCCGGGCTCGGTTTTTCCGGCGCGCAATTGGGCGAACAGCAGAGGCAGTTCGATTTCGGTGCCGAAGAATCATCGAGACAGTTCCAGGAACAGCAGGCGCAAACCATTCGCGACTTCCAGGCACAACTGAAACAATCGGCGTTTATTAACCGGTTGAGCCTTAGTCAGGCACAAACCGGAGCCGGGCTGGGTCTGGCCGGAGCCGGTCAGCCGAACCTCGCGCCGATATTTAGAACCGTCAGCACCGTAACCAAGGATTCTCCGGATGTTGCCGGGGCATTGGGCGGGGCTGGCGGACTCCTGCTCGGGATTAGTAAGTTTAAATAATGCTAATCTATAAAACGGGATAATTAAATGGCGCTTAATCTGAATTTGCAAAAACGCACGCCGGGTCTGGGGTTCGCTGGCCCCGTCCGCGAAACGGATACCGCAAGCGCAGCGGCCAGCGTTGTTCCTGCTCGTCAGCCCAAGGCTCCTGCGGATGCCCAGCGCGGCGCGGGCTTTGGCGCGGCCCTTAAGGAAAACCCGTTCGAGGTAGTAGGGCTGATCCTGTCGAATATCGCGGCTGGAATGCGAGGACAGGAACTTCCTACAGAGCGGATCAGGCGTGAACAGATAGCCGAGAAGCAGAACAGTCTTAAGCGACTGAACACGGTTCTCGATTTAGTTGATAGGGGTGTGAGCCAATTCGCCAATCTGGACCCGAATGACCCGCGAACAATCGCCGCCATTGATGCTTACGCGGATAAACTCGTGCCAACCCTGGGCGAGGGGTTCCGCAGTGCCCTGACAGGCGGTATCGAGCTTGTGCGAGAGCAGGGCCGTGACGCGTTAAACGGGGTGATTGAACATCAGGCCCGCATTTCCGATCTTTGTGGGTTCGCCGACCGCGACTGTATTCTTGAAACAGCCCGCGACCCCAAACAAATGGCACGTTTTGACGTAGCTGCCGACCAAGAACTTGCGGCTGGCATTTTTAAGAAATTTCAGATTATAGCCGACGCCATCAGACAAGACCCAGACGGTAACGCGGTCTTGGCGGCGATCTCTGAAAACGGAATTACTTTTAACGAGCTAGCTGGCCTCCCCGAAGGTTTCGGATTTACCGAGGACGAACTGCGCGCTATCCGCCGCGATCCGAGTATTCAGGAACAACTGGGCTCATTCGGCTATAAAACCCCGGAGAGGGTTGAATTCGAGCAAAGAGAGTTGTTCAAGGACTCGCTTAAAGATGACGACGACCAGACCGGCACATTCTCGTTTGGTAACTTCATCCCCTCGGACGGCGACGAATCCTTTACCGCCCGCATGCACAACAAGGACGGAACGGTTGAATTTAATGACGGCTCGGGCTGGAAACCGGCGGGCAAGGGGTCGTTTACCAGTCAGGTAGTTCAGGCCGGATCGGCCGGTGAGCTTACCGGAGGCGACCAGAGCAAACTAGTCAAGAACCTTACGGACCGCCGCGTTTCAATGTTTCAATTCCTCAAAGCCGCAACAAGGATGTTGAAAAAGGTGGAGGAATCCGGTGACGAGTCGCTGGACGTTGTCGGTGGTGTCGCTAGGTCGCTTAATACGTTGGGGGCGCAATTGGGGGCCGCATCCAGGGCCATTCTTGGTAGCAGTGACGACCTAACAACCGTAGAAGGGTCAACTATACAACAAATTGGTCAGTTCGCCGAAGGACTTGATTGGCAGGGAACGATAGCCGCCAACTCAGCATCCGTCCGGTCGCAGATTACGAGCCTTGCCTACGGTCTTGCGCTGATTAAAAACGGCACGCGCCCCACGGACGAAGACGTTAGAAACATGATGAAGGTTCTGGCCGGTAACGCGGGGTCTGGCCGACAACTTATCGCGGCGACGACATCGGCGATGATCGAGGCGATGGATAATTACGCGGTTGAGCATCAGGAAATTCTGGGGGAGCCGTTTGATTTGCAGGGTGGCCTTGAGTTGCATGGGATAACCCTTCCGGGCGGGAGCGAAAAAAGAAAATTACTTCATCTCCTCGACGGTCAGGAAATAACCGCTGAAACCATAGCCCTGATGGATAAGGAGGGGATCACTCTGCTTCTCGGCGACCCCACCCTACCGGACACGTTTTCTGCGTTTATTCAAGATCGAATGAGAGAATTGGGGATGTAAATTGGCCGAAAGTCTCGACGAACTGCGGGAAAGGGCTGGGGTAGATAAAAAGACACCAAAGCTCGATGAACTGAGGGCTAAACTTGCCCCGCAGCAAACTTTCATTGAAAAGGCATTTGATTTTCTAAGGGGTAAGGATTCCGAGGGCTTTCCAGAGTTGGGAACATCGGGGCCATCTGTCCCTGCTTTCAGTAAAACGGGCCTGAAGCTGGCGACGGCCTATGCCACACAGGTCAACCCTAGGGCCGTCGCCGATATAGCCGTCAAGGCCCTAGCGGACGTTGACGCCGATGTATCGCAGGGTGAGGATAAGTTCGGCAATCCAACAATCAAGTTCGAGGGCAAGACCTACTACATAAACGCTCCCGGCGTTTCCGAAGCCGACGCCTTTACACTCCTCGGCCAGCTTGGCGCGTTTGCCCCGGCGGCAAAAGTGGGGTCTGCACCGCGCACGGTCTTTAAACGCATTCTGGCAACAGGATTTCTTTCGTCCGCGACAAGCATAACGCTTGATGCGGCTGGCAATATACAAGGGTCGAAACAGGGCGTCGATCTTACGAGTGCGGCGCTAATCGGGGTTTTGGGGGGTGCGTTGCAGGGAATTGCCCCGGCGGCAAAGGGCATATGGCGAACCATCTTCAAGAAGCCGCGATTCTTTGACGAAGCAACTGGAAAGTTGACTGAACAGGGCGCGGCGGTGGCGCGAAAGGCCGGGCTTGACCCGGTGGACATGGACCGCCGCTTGGCGGCGGCTTTCGCCGAGGAAGTCATAGACGAGCCCATACCGGCCCTTGCGGTTACACGCGCTCAGGAAAAAGCTACCGGCATACCCTTTACTCGCGGCCAGCAAGAGGCAGCGGCAGGTGATGCCACCCAAGCCGCGCTGGAAGAGGGCTTTCGCAGTGGAAGGCGCGGAGCGGGGCCGGAAACGGCGTTAAGAGATATAGACCAGCGCGCCGCCGCCGCATCCAGAGAGGCCCTTGACGAGTCTATCGGTGGCCGGACCATGCCAACCGCCCAAGAGCGCGGTGCAGCCATTACCACGGAAGTAAGGGCGGCGGAAAAGGCCAAGCGCGGGCGAGTGGATACGGCGTTTGAGGTCGCTGCTCCCGTAACAGCGGCGGCAAGAATAACGCGCGATACCTTTTCCGGATTAATGCGGGATGTCAAGCAAGGAGTTAAAGACCTTGGGTTAGACCCGAGAAGCCACCCCCAAACTATCCAGACCCTGCAAGGCTTGGGCCGGTTATTCAAGAAGGCAAAAAAGGCAGACATTCTAAATATTACGGAGGTGTCCCTTCAAAGGATTGAGAGAGAGCGGCGGATTCTAGGCAGAAAAATACGGGGCATGAAGAGTTCGGAGGACAGACACGCGCTCATAGAGGTACGCGATGCGCTCGACGGATTTCTGGAAAAGTCGTTCGATGATGTGCTGTTTTCCGGCGATGCCAATGCGCTGAAAACACTCAAAACCGCGCGCAGGGAATCGTTTGAATTCCACTCTCTTTTTTCCAGGAAGCGGGGCAAGGTATCCGACGATGTTGGGGCGATGGTCGAAAAAATCCTCTTTAAAGACGCGACACCCGAACAGACGATTGGTTTTATTTTCGGAGCGGCCCAGTTAGGCAAAAACAAGGCGGCAGCAAAGGCCGTTGAGCGTCTGAGGGAGATTCTGGGGAAAACCTCCGAGGGGTGGACCGCAGTGCGCGAGTCAGCCTGGGACAGGATTACCTTGACCGCAACGGGAGAGACGAAGAAGCCTGCGATTTTTGTGAAAGATTTCGATGAGCTTATGAGGAACAACAAATCCTTGGTAGACGCCCTGTTCGAGCCAGAAGAAGTGGTAATAATGAGGGGTGTCCGCAACGCCATCGCTAATCTAAGGGCACCGGGAAGGTCAACCGCCGGCCCGGCCAACGTGTCCAGAATAATGGCGGCGGTTAAATGGATTATCTCTCGTCGCGGCACGGCGCAATCCGTGCTGCACAGACGCCCCATTTATGGCGGTGTCCTCCATTCTATAGGCCGGGCGCTTCCGATTGGCAGACAGGTTATAGAGGACAAGGCAATCCGCAAGGCCGCTACTCAAATACCGAGGCCCGCCGCATCTTCGCCGCCCTTCGTCTCCACGGGCATAGCCGTAGGGAGAGAAACCACGCCAGGATTAGGACGATGAACGGCAAGACCGGCAACACCTTGGACCTGCTTGCCTACGCCACCGCCGGGGCGGTGTGGGTTGATTGGCTCCCGCCCATTGTTGCAATTCTCTCGATTATCTGGTTAACTATCCGCATAGGCGACTGGATATACGCAAGGTTCAAACCCAAGAAGGAGTAGGAATATGCGCCTCCCTTTTCTCTCGCGGCTCTTCTTGTAGGAGCCGTTTTTCTTTTCAGCACGCCCGCAAACGCGCAATCCATCTGCAACAAGCGCGACTTCATTGTCTCGCAACTGGAAACCATGTTCCAGGAATATCCCAAGGCCCTCGGCATGGCCGCCGGCGGCAATGTCGTGGAACTGTTCGTTTCTGAGGGGGGAAGCTGGACGCTGATACTGTCCATGCCGAGCGGCACAAGCTGCCTGATGGCTGCTGGGGAAAGCTGGGAGACCATTCCCATACCGGTGAAGGGCACGGCCCTGTGACACCAGAGCCGCCGGATCGCGCCTTCCGGCTAGCCCATGAATACGGCCTGTCTGAATTGGAAACAAAGGTATTTCTTCGGCTATGGCAGGGGCCGGCGACACTTGGGGAATTGTTCGACGCCATGTACGGAAACCGCGAGGACGGTGGGCCTCTGTGCGGCGAGGATGCTACCCGGCAAATTTATCACAGGCTAAAAAAGAAGCTCGACCACCAAGCGACGTTCTGTCTTAGACACGAATTCGAGATGAAACTACATCGGAACCACGAACCCGCTTTGGATTAACTGCCGAAAGGCCAGTATATGCCTACGCCCCCATTAAGTGACGAATTGGCTTTAGAAACCCTCCGTGTTCTTGACGAGTGCGATCAGAACAAAACCCGTGCTGCTGAAATCCTTGGGATAGATAGAAGGACAATTCATGGCCGGGTAAAAAGGGCGAGGGAGAGAGGGTTGGTAAGGGAGTTCGAGGTCGAGGATTTACCCGATGAGATTGACCCCCTTGAACTTGTGGAGCGGCGGAAGAAACAATACGCCAAAAAGGACGCAGCGGAAACGGCGCGGGAACTGATAAATGTCAAGATCAATCTGGACGGTCCGATAGGAATTGCCCATTTCGGCGATCCCCATGTTGACGATGACGGAACCGACATCGCTCTACTGGAGAAGCACACCAAGATTTGCAGAGACACCGACGGCCTTCTGGCCGCGAACGTCGGAGATTTACAAAATAACTGGATTGGCCGGCTGGCGAGATTGTACGGCGAGCAATCAACTTCCGCGATGGAAGCCTGGGCACTTGTGGAGTGGCTGCTTAACTCTGTCGAGTGGCTTTATCTCATTGGCGGGAACCATGACGCCTGGTCAGGGGCGGGCGATCCTCTCAAGTGGATAATGCGGCACAAGGGCGGCGTGTTCGAAGCGTGGGGAGCCAGACTGAATCTCATATTTCCCAACGGGAAAAAAGTTCGCATTAACGCGCGGCACGATTTCTCCGGTCATTCCATGTGGAACCCGGCTCATGGGGCTGCGAAGGCGGTTCAAATGGGCTGGCGGGACCATGTGCTCACATGTGGCCATAAACACATTTCAGCCTATCAGGTTCTCAAGTGCCCATCTACAGGGTTGATTTCTCATGTCCTGAGAGTTGCTGGATATAAAATCCACGACCGTTTCGCGAAGGAACGGGGACTGCCGAACCAGAACATCGCGCCTGCCTACGTCACCATTATCGACCCGCAGTACGAAGATAACGACCCCCGGCTAATCACCACGCTTTTCGATGTGGAAGAAGGCGCAGAGTATCTTACATGGAAGCGCAGCCGATGACCGAAGCCGAGAGACTGCGTGCTGACCTGATCCGCGATGAGGGATGTGTTCCTCATGCCTATCAGGACAGCGAATCTTACTGGACTATCGGCGTAGGCCATTTGATTGACGAGCGCCGTGGGGGAAAACTGCCGGATGATATCATTAACCTACTTCTCGACCACGACACCGCAACGGCAAGGGCGGACCTCAACGTAATAGCCCCGTGGTGGGTTGCCCTGCCTGAAGGCGTCCGAAGGGGATTGGTGAATATGGCTTTCAATATGGGCCGCTGGAGATTGTCCGGGTTCAAGAAGATGTTTGCGGCTCTTAAAGATGGGGATTTCCAACTGGCTTCGGCGGAGGCCCTTGACAGCAAATGGGCTTACCAAGTAGGACCAAGAGCGAATCGGATTGCCAAGCTTTTCCGGGACGCACAGTAATTGCCCCTCGTACACACCAACATCGTGAAAGGAAAGATTATGCCTGATTTCGTAACCAAATATAAATGGTACATCATCGGCGCAATCGTCACAGTAGCCCTCTTTACGGCTCTGTGGAACGGCGGCGTCTAGTGACCACCATCCGCAAGTCGTTTAAACGTGAGATCGCCGTCGCCGGTCTCGCGTTCTGGGGGCTCCTTACGGCGTTCATGTTCTGGTACGCCCCTGTTGCCCGTCTGGAAGCCCTGCATACGCCCTACGAGGCCGTTACGTGGTCGGCGTGGGCCTATGCGGCGGCTGCGTTCGGGATGCACTCCCTGGCGACCCAGTGGGGGAAGAAGGGGTGACCAAGATTTATGCCGCACTGGCGGGCCTCGTGGCGCTCATGGCGGGCTTTCTGGCGCTCATGTTCGGAGCGCGCAAGGCCGGCCGCGACGAGAAACAGGCCGAACAGATGAAGGAGACGTTAGATGCGGTCAAGGACAAAGTGGAGCTTGATAGCGAGCTTAGCAATCCTGGGGATCGTGCACGGCTGCGCGACAAGCATTACCGCGACTAGCGATTTCTGTTTGCTGTACGAGCCTCTGGGGCCGTCGAGACAGGACACCGAGCGTTCAGCCGACCATCTGGCGAAGTTCAAGGAACTGTGGGAACGACGATGCCAGTAACGAAAACCGAAGTTTTCCTGATCGCTGCACTTCTCGCCGTTGGGATTCTTGCCGGACTGAAATATGCTGGACTGATGTAGCGAGGCCGCCCCCGAAAGAGCGGCCCCTGTGTCGCGGGCCGGGCGCTAATCCAGCTTGGAATAACCGACACTATGTGCCGCGACCCACTTGGTAGGGTTCCCACCTTCGAAGGGCGTGTCTGCTTTCCACGCCGCCGCGACATCCCTACAATACATCATTCGCCGGGCGGGGCAAGGCGGCGGTCCACGTCCCTAAACCCTGTTGTCCCGAACATTCTGTATGTTCGCCGCAAATCTCGTTCCTCTAGGTGATTAAGCACGCCCAGAAGAAACACGAACGGCAACAGGCCCGCCAGCAAAATCCACCCCTGAATTCCCATCTACCCCCCTCCCCGCGCCTCGATTGCTTCTCTGGCTTCTTTCTTGCCCTGAGCATAGCCGCGTGCGTATGATTCCATGTCGAGGTCAGTGGGCACATGAACGGCCCTGCCGACAACATCTGCAATCGTAACTAGCAAAACCCCCCGCTCATCCGCCCGCGCGGCGGCCTCTGCTTCCCGGATGGCTTTGTCTCGCCACAGCATATGAACTCGACACGGGTCCAGGATATCGTCACCCGGTTCGTCATATTGGCAGGCACAGGTTTCAAATCGTGCTTTCATCCGGCCGTCTCCTTCATGGCTGCATGCGCGCGTAGGCTGGCGGCGGTCATGGGGTGGGGGCCATTTCAAGTGTCATGCGTGCATCGTCCAGCCCTTCGCGCATACCCATGTCGCGGTATTTGAGAACCAGATCAAGCAGGCCGCTATTCAGCTTGTCTGATTGTTCGTAATCTTCCGGCTCAAAAATCCCGTGGTCCGCCAGCACTGACCAAATATCTCCCAATATCTGTTCGTCCAAGGCGTCCTCCGGCCTGTTGCCGGGGATGCTTGAGTCGGATACTCCGGGCGGTAAATTACTGCTCATTTCTCATTTCTCCTTTGGTCATTCTTCCCAGGCCTCCAGCGCAGCGAGGTACGACACGGTTAACGCGCAGTAACTCTCTTTAGAAACACGAAGGCGCGGGGCGTCCTTTTTTAGGGCTTTCTGTAGTGTTCGGCGGTGCATCCCAAGGGCATTCGCGGTTCGGACCTTGTTGCAATCGTTCAGGCGGTATATTTCCTGAATATAGCGGTGGCGCAGGAGATTGGGCAAAGGCCACTCGCCGGACCCAGCCGGGCGGATAAGGAGAGTTACAGACCCGTCCGGGTAGTGCTGAAGTTTTGCATCGCTGAGTTCAGCCATCGGCCTGGTCCTTCTGCGGGTCGAGGGCGGAGAGGGCTTGGCGGGCTACCGTCACGTCGTACCTGATACCTGCTACGGTGCCGCTATCTGGGTTAGTTATATCTCCAACGAAATCGGCGGTTATTTCCAAGGCGCAAACGGCTTTCTCCAGCGCCGCCCTCAGCCGCGCCACGTCGGCTTCGGCTGCGTTTGTACGCTCAAGCATGGTGCCGAAGTGCTTGTTGGCGAATGGGTAACCCATCCCCACGATTCCCGCTTTCTCCAGAACTTCAACTAATGGATAAATGTGCTCGGACCAGTTTATGCTCTGCAACCCGATAATGCTGTTGCGAATATCGTTGATAGAGTTCAACGCAGCTTCGAGTTCGGCGATGCGAGATTCAAGTTCGATTTCAACGCCAGTTCTCATGCTCATGGCTTCACCCGTATAGCGCCGGCTGCGAGCATGGCGCGCCAGTGCTTGTAGCAATCTGCCTGCACGACCGCCCCCATTGGGTCTTTGAAATCAGCAGCCATCCCTGCACGGGCCATTTCATGTGTAGCCTCGCGGGGAACAACCGCCTGCCCGGCGGCTTCTAGGGCATGAAGGCCATCCGAAAAATAATTGCGGAACACGTCCTGCATCTTGTGGGTTTGACTGTTCCAATCCTCACCGGGTTCGCAGAACTGCGATTCATTCCACGCCTGCTCGGCCATCAACTCCACCAGTTCCTCGGCTGTCATGGGGGTGGTGGTCATGGCCGGTCCTCTGCTGCCAGCCCGGCCCATTGCTCGTATTCGGCGTTGATTGCCTCCCAACAAGCAGCAGCCATCGGATCAGAATCAAATTTGGCCCGCGAAACAACAGCACAGCGGTGGCGAATAATATCTGCTGCATCACCGCTGTCATCTGCATTTAGAAATTTCTGGAACTGCACATTGTGACACCGCATCCCGGCTTGCTGAGACAACAGATAATCTTTAAAGAGCTTCCCGGGTTTCTCAGGTGCCTCAGGACGCACCTTAGCCGCTGGCTCCTCATCATCCCCCACTTCTACGAAGGCCGTCTGGTAGCGCGTCCCAGGCATTGCCCGCATGATATCGTCCGGCAGTCCGTCCGGAGCTATCGTCAGGGTGAGCTTCCACGTTCCGTCCTGATTTTGCTTGAGCACATCTTTCTTGCACTCGACAGGCATGGCTGCTTCACGGGCGCGCTGGTGGACGGTCATATCAGTTCCTTCTCCCGCGCTAACCATTCGGGCATAGCGACAGTTCCATCCGTGCCAATTTCAATCTGCGACTTGGGCAGCCAGACTTCGCGCGTACCGTCGTAAAACAGCACTGCCGCCTCGCGGTCGATGAGAATATCGCCCGCAATGTCTATGATGTTGCTGCGTCCGGCGGACATCAGAACGAAATCTCGTCGTCCATCTCGGACTGCGGCGGAGATTCGTCCCGTGCCTTCGGGGGGTCGAAATCACTAATTGCCAGAGAGAGGAACTTCCCCCCGCTTTTCCCTTGCCTCGTCCACGCGGCGATACGGTAGTCCTTACCGTTGACGTTTACCTTCCCCGTCATATTCGGGGATTTGTCCGACTTGCGGTTGCTCTCGGGGAAAAGCGTGCCCCGATTTGTCTCGTCGTATTCCATCATCCTGCTCCTAGATTTGCGACCGCTTCATCGGCCTCGACTTTCGCTGTGAATGAATCACGTTTCGCTTTAATGTCCCCCAGCGCGGTTTTGTGCCACTCAGGGATGTTCTTTTGCAGGTCGTTCATCAACGTCGCGCCCTTCTTCACCAACTTAT
>SDBV01006852.1_pt1 | contig 15692 bp, 8 predicted proteins | sample 2277081 | NCBI WGS metagenome assembly SDBV01 (sample SAMN10402039, study PRJNA504765) | marine sediment metagenome | isolation source: marine sediment core GS10_PC15, 223 cmbsf | place: Arctic Ocean: Southern Knipovich Ridge | collected 2010
AGTCAAAGTAGAACGGGGGAAGCTCAATGCTAAATTCATTTATTAATTGGAATTCTTTGACTTGTCTTACTCGCTAGAAATATCCTATTGCAGGGTTTAAGGTCAACTGCATTTATCTTAAAATGAATCTTGCCCTCCGTCGCAAATTCCCTAACCTTTATACTGGTATAAGGGCGGAACGGGTGAAGCTTAAGGAAATAAATCGTTTATTAATTGGAATTCTTTGACTTTTTATAGTCGCCGGGAATTTTCTTTTGTATGGTTTAAGGTCAAAGGCATTTATCCTTTAAAAGGATCGAAGCTGGACGCTCCAGTTAAATGGGGCCTTGCCCCGGCCTGTGGCACCCTGGTGCGGATTGTTTGACCGGACACAAATATACATGCCATAATTAAATTATGAGATACCGCACTTCATTAGTCCTGGCTGTGACCGTAATAATTCTCCTGCTCCAGCCTTTTGCCGCACCAGCGGGCCAGCTTGACCATGAGCCCGTACCCTCCCCTCTCCATGACATCATTAGCCCGGACGCATACTACCATTTTGTCATAGGGTATCAGGCCGAGCTGCTTGGCAACCTGGACACCGCCCTAAAGGAGTACAAGGCTGTCCTGCGCGCTGACCGCTCAAGCGCCTATGTAAGGATGCAGCTTGCCGGGGTCCTCATGAAACTTGAACGCCCGGAAGAGGCGGAGAGTGTCATCAGGGAGGCCCTGGCGCTGGAGCCTGAGAACATCGATGCCATGAAAATGCTTGCCCAGGTGCTTAACATCCAGAAAAAATCCAGGGAGGCCATCGAGGCTTACGAGAAGGTTATCGAGGCTGACCCTGAAAACGACAGCCTGCGCCTGCACCTGAGCGTGCTGCTTGCAAGCACCGGAAACCTCGCCAGGGCTGAAGACGTGATCAAGCCTGTTGCGGACGACGACATAAGGGCATCCGGTTATTACTACATCGGGGTGCTGGCAGCTGGCATGGACAAGGTAAGGCTTGCAAAAAAAGCTTTAAAGGAATCCATAAAGATAAACCCGTCCATGGACGCATCGTACCAGCACCTGGGCGTCATCGAACAAAAAAGAGGGAACCTCCGCAAGGCTGAACAGTATTACCTCAAGGCCCTTGATATAAACCACGGGAACATGGGGGCACTTGAGAGCCTGTCACAGCTTTACATGGACGACGATAAACCGGAAAAGGCCCTGGAGATAGAGCGCTCCCTAAGCAAGATAGAGCCGCAAAACGCCGACCCCCTCAGGAAGATGGCCCTTATCCATATGAACCTGCAGCAGTACGAACAGGCCGCAGAACTGTTCCGGAGCGTCCTGGAGCTGGCCCCTGATGACATGGAGTTCCGCTACTACCTTGCCGTGGCCCTTGACGAGATGCAGCTGTATGAGGAGGCCCTTGAGCAACACCTGTACCTCAACAAGCTGGACCCGAACAACACAAAGGTGCTGCTTAACCTCGGATACCTCTACTCTGTGCTTGACCAGGACGAGAAGTCTGCCCAGGCGTATGAGAAGCTCATATCGCTTACGCAGGAAGTGCCGGATTACTATGTATACCTGGCAAGGAACTACCTCGGGGCCAGCCGCGAAGAAGACGCGTTCAGGGTACTAAGCGACGGGCTGGCGCTTTTTGACAACAACGCCGAGATGCACTTTACGATGTCCATCTTATACGAACAGGCCGGCAACTTCGACGAGATGGTGGCCCATCTGAAAAGGACCATAGAGATCGACCCGAAACATGCAGAGGCCATGAACTTCCTTGGATACAGCTACGCTGAAAAAGACCTGAACCTGGACGAGGCCCTGAAGCTCATTAAGGGATCTCTCTCGCTGAAACCAGGCAACGGGTATATTACCGACAGCCTCGGGTGGGTCTACTTCAAGATGGGCAACTACAAAAAGGCCCTGAAAATCCTCAAGAAGGCATCAAGCATCGTGCAGGACGACCCCGTTATATTCGAGCACCTTGGGGACGTGTACAATGCAACAGGCAACAGCGACAAGGCCAGGGAAGCATGGCAGCAAGCGCTTGAGGCACAGGAGCGGACCAAAACGGAAGAAGACCTTCAAGAGCGCGTTGAGCAGAAGATAAAAGACCTGGGAAACCGCTGATGTTCACCCTCCCAGCCCCTGCCAAGATCAACTGGTCCCTGAGGGTCAAGGGCAAGCGGGACGACGGGTTCCATGAGATAGAAAGCCTCATGCAGTGCATTTCCTTAAGCGACTCACTCACCTTTGAGCCCTCTGGTACCATTACTATCGAAACGGACGCAGATATTGCCCTTGAGGACAACCTTGTGTATAAGGCTGCGGTCCTTTTGCAAAAAGAGGCTGGCACAAACAAGGGAGCATCGATCTCGCTTGCCAAGAACATACCTATGGAGGCCGGCCTTGGCGGGGGGAGCTCTGATGCGGCTTCAACGCTTAAGGGCCTGTGCAGGCTATGGGGAGTTGATCTGCAAATGGACAAGCTCATGGGGCTTGGCGCAAGGCTTGGCTCTGATGTGCCGTTCTTTATTCATTGCAGAGGGGGCGGCGCGGCTTTTGTCACCGGGCGGGGGGAGTGCGTGCGGGCGGTCAATATGGACAAGGAATATCATCTTGTGCTTGTGAAACCGTCTTTCGGGGTCTCTGCCGGATGGGCTTACGGAAACCTTGGTCCGTTTAACATGGAAAACAGTGGCTTTGATGCACTTATCAAGGCGCTGAACGCCGGAGAGGCGGACAGGCTGCCTGGGCTTGCGGGAAACGACCTTGAGTCGCCGGTTCTCAAGACTCATCCTGTTATAAGTGAGATAAAGGACACGCTTAAGGACTCAGGCGCTGTGTTGTCCCTTATGAGCGGAAGCGGGACTACTGTGTTTGGAGTATTCAAAGACAGCGAAACCGCAGAAGACGCGGCACGGGAGCTTGGGGAAAAGTGCGGTCCTGATTGCATGGTCGAAAAAGTCGAGACCATTTAACTGCCGATCTCACTTAATATTTCTGAAAACGCTCAATGGCGTGTCGCTGATAATACAAGACCATGGGCAGGTTTTTTGTCCATTCCAAAATCTCTTGCCATGCTTTTTAACCCATTTCCAAGCACTCATGTTGTAATATTTATTAGTGAAGACTTCCATGCAGATCCAAAACATTTTCAATAAAGCCGTCGAATTCCACAAGGAAGGCAACGCTGCCGGGGCGGAGAAGATCTATCGCGATATACTTCAGCGAGCGCCCGACCATCCCGATGCCCTCCATATGCTTGGGCTCCTCTACAGCCAGCACAAACAGTTTGAAAGGGCACAGGAGTGTCTTCAACGGGCTGTTGAAGTTTATCCCGACAGCGAGGTCTACTTAACCAGTCTCGGACAGCTCTTTGCTTCAATGGGAGACGCGGAGCGGGCCATAGAGTGCTTTAACAAGGCTATTATTATTGATCGGAAATTTCCAAAGCCTTATTTCGCACTAGCCAAGATATACAGGGACAATGAAGACTATTTAATGGCTGAAGAGTTTTTCCGCAAAACCGTGGAGCGCAAGCCCAACCACTACGCCGCATGGAACAACCTTGGCAATATGCTCCAGAAAGCCGAGAAAACGGACGAGGCTCTGGACTGTTTCAGGCGGGTCATCGAGATAAAGCCGGATATTGCGGAGGTCCACAACAATATTGCGGGCATCTGGAAGATCAAGGGGGACAACGATAAGGCTGAGGAAGGCTACAAAGAGGCCATCAGGTTAAATCCACGTTTTGACAAGGCCCATATGAACCTTGGAAACATCTACATGGGTCAGAAAAGACTAGACCTGGCCGAAGAGTGCTTGCGAAAGGCCGTTGACTTAAACCGTGAGAACCACGAAGCGCTCACGTCTCTTGCAAGCCTGATGCAATCTCAGGGACGCGTGGAAGAGACGATCCCCATTATAAGGGCGGCCATCAAGCTGAAGCCTGAGATCGCAGGCCCCTACATTGCCCTTGGCAGCTCCTACCAGACAAGAGGGGACCTGGGCAACGCTGAGAAATGTTACCTCAAGGCCATTGAGCTGGAGTCCGATTCAGCCCTGGCATTAATGCACTACGGTGTTCTTCAGGAATCCAGCAACAGAATGCCCGAAGCCCTTGAGACCTTTGGCAGGACCCTTGATCTGGAACCGGATTTCAGTACCAAGGTATTCCTTTATATCTTCCAGCTAGAGCTGAAGCTCGGGCTTTGGGATGAATATGACAAGCGGCTTGCCGAACTTACAAAAAGGCTGGAAACATACGTCACCGGCGATGACCAGGACTTCGACCTCCCTACCCTCTCACTCAACTACTTCCCGCTGCCTAACGAACTTCACTATCAGGTGGCCATCAAGATAGCGGGCAAGATAGAAGAATCAATGGCGGACATAAAAAAACGATGCAACTTCAGCTATGAAATGAACAGTGCCGGCAAACTGAATATCGGCTATGTCTCGCCCGATTTCCGGATGCATGCCGTGGGCATACTTATCAACGAAATGTTCCGTTTCCACGACCGGGACAAGTTCGAGGTCTTCGCCTATTCCCTCGTGGGCGTGGATGATGAGGTAAGTGCGAACATAAAAACAATTGTGGATTCCTTTGTGGATATCTCAAAAGTGTCGCCCGAAACAGCCGCCCGAAGGATCAACGACGACAAGATAGATATCCTTATCGATCTGGCAGGTTATACCACCTACTCATGCCCCTCTATTTTTGCCTTGCAACCGGCCCCGGTTCAGGCCTTGTATCTGGGTTACCCGAGCACAACGGGGGCTGATTATATCCAATACCTGCTGGCGGACGCGCAGATCATCGATAAGGACCTTGAGCCCTTTTATTCCGAGAAGATCGTTTATCTCCCAAGCGCATTTCTCTCCTCACCCATGGAGATCTCAAAAAAACCAAAGGAGAGAGAAGAGTACGGTATCCCGGCAGATGCCTTTGTCTTCTGCTGCTTTAACACGAGCTACAAGATCGAGCCCAACACGTTCGCCGTATGGATGGAAATAATGAATGAGGTGCCAGAAAGCCTGCTTTGGATATCTAAGGTTGATGATGCTCACTGTGAGCGCATAAGAGGCGAGGCGGAGAAAAGGGGCATCTCGGGAAAGAGGATTCTGTTTGCCGAAAGAGAGGAGATGCCAGATTTCCTTGCCCGCATGGCCCATGCCGATCTGTTCCTTGATACCTTCATATACAGCGCAGGTTCAACGGCTGTTTGTTCATTATATGCGGGGCTGCCCCTGCTCACGCTTGCCGGACCCACTAATTCGTCACGCATGGGCTCAAGCATCTGTACTGCCTCAGGGCATGCCGAACTGGTCTGCAAAAGCAAAGAGGAATACAAAGCCCGCGCTATTTATTATGCGAACAACCCCGAAGAGCTCAAGTCAATAAGCAACAGGCTGCTTGAAGAGAGGGAAGACCTTCCGATCTTCGACACAGCCGCCTTTGTACAAAACCTTGAAAATGGATATATGCAGATATGGGAACGTCACCTCGACGGAAAGCCGACTGAGAATATAACTTTATGAGTGAACCGGCAAGTGAGCTGTGAGTTATATGAACCTCCTTGTGGCAGAGACCACGGGGAATGCACTGGTGCATTCAAATACGAAATGGAAAATGTTAATGTTTAAGGTATGTATAAAAATATGCCCCAAGGAGCTTTGATATGGCCCTGAACAGCGCGCCCACACATCCTTTTTCGTGCAACCATACGCCGGAGCTTCCGGAGCTGCTGGCCTCGCTGGAGATCTCGCTTGCCATCTCCACCTACCAGGCAGGGAAGGTCATCCTTATAAGTAGCGACGGCGAGAACATCCATCTGCTGCCAAGGAATTTCGACACCCCAATGGGACTCACCGTTGATGGGAACCGGATGGCGGTGGCAACCAAAAATGAGGTGGTCATGCTTGCCCATGACCGCTCCATGGGGGGCACTTACCCGAAACAACCGGGCGTTTACGACACGCTTTTCATGCCTCGACAGACTTTTTACACTGGTTCTCTCTCCATGCACGACTTGGCCTTCATGGGCCCTGCCATCCTTGGGGTAAATACGCTATTCTCCTGCCTGTGCTGGATAAACGGCGAGTACAGTTTCAAGCCTGTATGGAAGCCACCCTTTATCACCGGACTCGTCTCGGAGGACCGTTGCCACTTAAACGGCCTTGCTGTTAAGGATGGCAAGCCCCGCTTTGTTACGGCCCTGGGCATGACCGACACTGTGCAGGGCTGGCGCGAGGGGAAGCTCACCGGCGGCATGCTCATGGACGTGGAGACCAGCGAGGCAATATTCACCGATCTGCCCATGCCGCACTCACCACGTTTTTTTGATGACGATCTATACATGCTGCTTTCCGCCACAGGAGAGGTGGCTAAGGTGGACGCAAAGGCCGGGACCTATGACGTGATAAAGAAGCTCCCGGGCTTTACCCGCGGCCTTGCCCGCCATGGAGACTACCTCTTTGTGGGGCTTTCAAAGCTCAGGAAGACCCATACCTTCGGGGACCTGGAGCTTGCCAGCAGAAAGGACGTTATCTGCGGCGTTGCCGTGCTTCACCTTCAGACAGGGGCGCTGGTTGGTCAGATGGAGTTTATCCGCACCTGCGAGGAGATATATGACGTTCAGGTGCTTCCGGGTCTTATCAGGCCCGGAATTGTCGGCCCTGATTCGGACATAAGACGCCAGGGGCTTAGCATTCCCGGAGCGAGCTTCTGGGCCGTGGAGAAAGACTCCTCTAAGAATTAATATATTTAATACATTCAAATATAATAAATATTGATTTTTGTATCTTTATTACTCGTTTTTTTGTATTATATATAACAAATCAATTTTACTATGTTTCGATTAGTTTCATAACTTCGATTAGCTTAATAACTATATAAGGAGCGTTCATGAAGGATTCAATAAAGCAGACATCCATGTCAAAAGAGATAGCCAACAAGCGTGAGCTTGCCTCTGTCTGCGACGAGGCTATAAGCAGAGAACTTGAGCGTGGAAGGCTTAAGCGTCCCGGGTCCATGCGCAACCTCAGGCGCTGGCTCAGGCGTCAGCTCATAAGGCAGGAAGGCTCGGCTGTCATCGGCAACCGAAAGCGGTTCATGAAGGCCGCTGCCATAATCCTCCTGCTTGGCGGGCTGCTATTTGTCTCACCTGCAAAGGACTCATTGGCGGCAAACCCCACATTCGTAGCCATGCCTGAGGCAATACCGGAAACTCATAGTTGGTATCAAAGGACATCGTTTGTTGATATTGATGGTGACGGAGACTTTGACGCTTTTGTCGGTAAGGCAAATGGAACATTAACTTATTTTGAAAATATAGGAACAGCTACCATCCCATCATTTGCCAATCGGGGGACATCCAAATTTAATTTACAGGATGTAGGGTCTTACTCAGCGCCTGCATTTGTTGATATAGACGGTGACGGAGACCTTGACGCCTTGGTGGGTAGAGGTGATGGAGAGCTATTCTTCTTCCGGCGGGGGGCTGATGTCTCCGGCTCCGCCTGGTTCGCAAGCGTGGGCGTAAACAATTTCAATTTAGACAATGTAGGAACGCGCTCCGCGCCCGCCTTTGTGGACATTGACGGCGACGGAGACCTTGACGCCTTTGTGGGTGAGCAAGATGGCACGATCAACTTCTTCCAGCGGGGGGCAGATTTCAGCGGTGCCGCCAACTTTGCCATGTTGACAGGGCCGAGCAATCCCTTAAACGGGTTTGATGTTGGAGCCGAATCCACACCCGTCTTTATAGACATCAATGATGACGGAGACTTTGACGCCTTTGTTGGAGACAGTAACGGGATAGTAAACTATTTTGAGAATATCGGAGACGCAAGCAGCCCCAATTTCAATCTGGTTACCGGAACTGCCAATCCCCTGGATGGGATCGATATTGGCATTTATTCTGCCCCAACATTTGTGGATATTGACGGAGATGGTGATGAGGATGTCTTCATTGCTGGTAACTCTGGAGAAAATGTCCTGTACCTGAACGACGGCAACGCAAAAAACCCGTCTTTCAACAGCTCCATCCCTAATTCGCTCTTTGCCGGCTTCGATGTGGGAACAAACTCAGCTCCGGCATTTGCGAATATCGATGGTGATGGCGACATGGACGCCTTTATCGGCAGTAACAATGGATGGCTGGATTATTTCCGGAACGATGGGACTGCCACCAGTGCGGCCTTCACCGCTATAAACACAAGCAGTTTCAATTTATACGATGTGGGGGCCTACTCCAAACCCGCGTTTGTGGACATTGATGGTGACGGTGACCTGGACGTTTTTGTCGGGAAACAAGATGGCTCGATAAACTACTTCCAGTACACGAGCGATGCCTGCGGCTTCATGATCTTCTCTGGCCGGGGGATAGACGCTTTCAATCTGGATGGTGTTGGGGGCTTTGCCTCACCTGCTTTTGTGGATATTGATGATGACGGCGATATGGACGCCTTTGTTGGGGGCTTGACTGGAGGCGCTGTCTACTATGAAAATGTCGGCTTAGCCACTAGTCCGGATTTCACATTAATGGCAACCCATGGGTTCGGACTGGACTTTATTGGGAACAATACTTCGCCCGCCTTTGCGGATCTGGACGAAGATGGCGATATGGATGCTTTCCTGGGAAGCGCTTCAGGGACTATAACCTATTATGAGAACATAGGAAGCGCTTCCAGCGCGGCCTTCTCTCTGATGACCGGTACTGCCAATCCTTTGAATAGTGTTGATATGTCTGATTTCGGCGTTTACTCTAACTCTACTATTGCTTTTGCTGACCTGGACAATGACGGTGACCTGGACGCCTATGTAGGGAACAGGGATGGCCTGATAAGGGAGTACATGAACATTGGTGTTGTTGACGGTGACGGTGGCGATGGCGGTGGCGATGCCGATGATGACGATGGTGGAGGTGGAGGTGGATGCTTTATAGCCACAGCGGCCTTTGGAAGCTATATGGAGCCGGACGTGATGGTCTTAAGGAACTTCAGAGACAACTATCTGATGACAAACAGCGCGGGCAGGAAGTTCGTGGACTTCTACTATAAACACTCGCCCCCTGTGGCCGATGTGATAGCCAGACATGAAGGCCTGAGATCTGTCACAAGATGGGCGCTGTCGCCGCTTGTTTACGGTGTCAAATATGCCCGTCTCCTGTCATGACGAGCTGCATTGCGGGGTTGATGGCAGCTATTGCAGGCTTGGGATACGAAGAGAAGATTAAAGGAAACATCTAAAGAGTATTATCAAAAGGGAGGCCTTACTAATAATGGCCTCCTTTTTTTTATTCTACGCAATAAAACCAGCCTGGCAACTCGTTGATACAGAAAAGACTGCTGATTTCAAACAGTAATTCCTGAATTTCTCTCTGGATATCTCAATTGGTAAATTTGTTTAGCAGAGGGCTTTCAAGCTTAAAATCACGCGTCCGGAAAGATAATATATAAAATATAATTAATATTGTTTTTTGTATCTTTATTTCTCGTTTTTTTGTATTATATATTGCAAATCAATTAAACAAGGTTTTGATTAGTTTCATAACTTCGATTAGCTTAATAACTATATAAGGAGCGTTCATGAAGGATTCAATAAAGCAGACATCCCTGTCAATAGCGATCGCCGAAAAACGTGAGCTTGCCTCTGTCTGCGACGAGGCTATAAGCAGAGAACTTGAGCGCGGAAGGCTTAAGCGACCCAAATCCATGCGTAACCTCAGGCGCTGGCTTAAAAAACATCTCATAAGGCAGGAAGGCACGGCAGTATCGGGCAACCGCAAGCGGTTCCTTAAGGCCGCGGCTGTAATACTTTTGCTTGGCGGGATGGTCCTTACCCCGCCTGTTAAAGAGGCACTAGCGTCAACCCCGAAATTCCTGAACATGCAAGTCTCTATTCCGGAAGCATCTGCTGACGCGCAAAGGACATCCTTTGTGGATATTGATGGTGACGGTGACATGGACGCCTTTGTGGGTGTTATAAATGGGGCTACCATATACTTCAAGAATACTGGCACTCTTACCCGCCCCGCCTTCTCTAACATGGGGACAAGTAATTTCGGTATCAGTAATGTTGGGTCATACGCTGCACCGGCCTTTGCAAATATCGACGGTGACAGTGACATGGACGCCTTTATCGGCAGGGGCGATGGCACTATCGACTACTATGAGAACATTGGAAACTCTACCAGCCCAGCTTTCAGTTTAATTACCGGCTCGGGCAATCCCTTTAACGGGTTCGATGTGGGGTCCAACGCCACGCCGGTGTTTGTGGACTTCGATTTTAACGGCAACCCTGACGGCGACCTGGACGCCTTTGTGGGCAATCTTGACGGCACGGTCAATTATTTCAGGAACATCGGCACTGCCACCAGTCCGGCCTTTTCGAACCTTGGTACAAATATCAATTTTGGCACTCTCAATGGTTACGATGTTGGGGCCTCCTCCGCGCCCACCTTTGCGGATATCGACGGAGACGGTCTCGATGACGCGTTTGTCGGCTCGGATGACGGCACTATCAAATACTTCCAACACTATACCTATAACTGCGGCGCTAACTTCTTTCATTGGTTCAGGAACCAGACCGGCACGGACAACCCCTTAAACGGGTTCGATGTCGGGTCCAACTCTGCGCCAGCATTTGCAGACATTGATAATGACGGGGACATGGACGTTTTGATCAGCGGTAATTCAGGCCAGAACGCCATATTCCTTAATGACGGAAGCGGCAATTTCAGTACCTCCGACCCCGCCCCCATAGATGTTGGCGCTAATGCGGCTCCGGCCTTCGTGGATATCGATAGGGACGGAGATTTGGACGCTGTTGTCGGTGCTTCAGATGGATGGATGGAATATTATGAGAATATTGGCAGTGCGAGCAGCCCCGCTTTTACTGCTATGGGCAATCGGAGCCTTAACCTAAGGGATTCCGGGAGCAATTCAATGCCCGCCTTCGTGGACATAAATGGTGACACTGCCGTGGATGCCTTTATCGGTCTAAGTGATGGCTCGATCATCTACTACGAGAACGAGACCTTCAACTCGTCCCTTTGCTCCGAAGTCGCTCTCTTCTGTTACATGGGGACAAGCAAGCTCAGTGTGGGGGCAAACGCTACGCCCACATTCGTTGATATAGACGATGACGGTGACATGGACGTCTTTGTGGGAGATTTATCAGGAGATACGTTCTACTTCGAGAATGAGGGCACTGTCACAAGTCCGACCTTTGTTTACATAAAGGACAATCTAGGTATAACTGATGTGGGGGCATATTCTACACCAACATTTGCCGACCTCGACAACGACGGCGACATGGATGCCTTTATCGGAGAAGCATCAGGAGATACGTTCTACTTCGAAAATACGGGCACTGCGAGCGCCCCTGCTTTTAGTCTGGTTACCGGCGCGGACAATTTCTTAAGCAGCTTTAATGTGGGCAGTAATGCTGCTCCGGCCTTTGCCGACCTTGATGGGGATGGAGACCTGGACGGCTATATAGGCAACGCAACCGGTCTCATCAGGTATTTCTTGAACGAGTCATCGGACCCCGACAGTGACGGCGATGATGGCGGTGGTGGCGGCGGCTGTTTTATCGCCACTGCGGCCTACGGCAGTTACATGGACGATGATGTGATGGTGCTTAGGGAGTTCAGGGACGACCATCTGCTTTCAAACAGCGCGGGCAGGAAGTTCGTAGCCCTCTACTATGAATACTCCCCACCCGTGGCAGACCTCATAGCCAGACATGAATGGCTTAGGACGGCCACAAGATGGGCGCTTGCGCCTCTTGTTTACGGAGTCAAGTATATCCGGCTCCTGTCATGATGGGCCTGGAGGGGATGATATCCGAGTTTGGAAGGACCGGGACACAAGAGAGGGATAAAGAAAACTTTTAGAGAGCATAACTTTAAAAGCGAGGCTCAAGGAAATATTATTTATCGAATAATCAAGGGCGCCCTCGGTACGTCGGCACGAGTCGCTCACGACCTACTAGTCGTCGCGACCAGGAACGCGGACTTGTAAACCTTTTGAGTAGAAAGATGATAATTAGTTTTTTGTGACACCCATCTTTGGCTCAATTCATGTGGGCTCAATTCATGTGAAAATGTTCAGTTTCCCAGAGGCCTTCCCTAAAATTGTAAATATATGTTTAAATTGAAACTAATAATTGCTATAATTCGAATATTCTAACATGTTGAACATTATTTGATAAGTGCAAATAACTGATAACTGTGAAAGTAAAGTCCTCTACAGCATAAAATAACATGGAAAAAAGGGATATAATGAGAACCTATCAAATCATCTTGCTGGGCATCTTATTGGGGGTATTTTTCGGGTTTTTTGATGCTTTAGTGGATACAGCCTTTTTTTCAGACAAAACCTTTATCCAGAATGTGTTAAGACCGGACGCTGGTGAAATATGGTCCAGATCATTTGTTATATTTCTCTTTATCATATTTGGTGTCGTTGTCAGTCGAATTATAACTCACCTTAAACGGACAAAGGAACTACTTAAGGTTAACGAGGAAAAGTACAGAAAACTTATCACCAAAATTGATACCGGTTTTGCCCTGCATGAAATCGTGCTTGATGACAGCGGCAAACCGGTGGATTACATTTTCCTTGAAATAAACAAAGGATTCGAGAAACAAACTGGGCTCAGTGAAGAAGATCTGATAGGCAAGAAAGTCACCGTAGCGCTGCCAAAAACGGAACAATTCTGGATAGATACATATGGCAAGGTCGCATTAACAGGTGAAGCAACAAGTTTTGAACACTACACTGAACAGATTCAGAAATGGTATGCAGTGCACGCTTACAGACCAATGAAAAATCAGTTCGCTGTCATATTCAACGACATAACCGACCGCAAGGAGGCTGAAACCGAGATACATAAAAGCGAAGAAAAATATCGTGAATTTATCGAGAATACAGATGATCTGGTAACGCAGGTGGACAATACAGGAAAATTCTTAATGGTTAATCATAAAGCAAAAGAAATATTTGGATTGGAACCGGGAGAATGTATCGGTAAGTCCGCGTTCTCGTTCGTACATCCTGATGACACTGATGAAACTCAGAGATGGTTTAATGAGCAAATTGAAAAGAATGCCACTAGCGGCAATATCGCAAACAGGCAGGTTGATATATTCGGAAATATTCATCACATGCTATGGGCAACAAATATTCACTATGACGAAAACGGAAACGCAATCCATTTAAATAGCATTGCAAGCGATATCACTCAACTGAAAAATAATGAGGAGGCTTTGCACAAATCTCTTGATGAGAAGGATTTCCTCATTAATGAAGTAAACCATCGAGTAAAGAATAACCTCGCAATACTTCAGAATCTTGTTTCCATGCAATCTTCCTACGTCAACGATACTGCGGTAAAGGGTTATCTTAATGATATAGAAAACAGAATACGCTCAATGAGCTTGATCCATAAACGTCTGTATACGACAACTGATGTTACACAAGTTGAGATGAAAGACTATGTAACTTCCCTGGCCACAGGAATATTCACTAGCCTGGTAAAAGGTGAATCTGAAGTGAAGCTTGAACTGGATATTGATGAAACCATGCTACACGTGAATTATGCCACCCCATGCGGATTGATAATAAATGAATTGTTAACCAATGCTATAAAACATGCATTTCCTGTCAATGCGAAGGGGACAGTTTCAATTGTATTCCATAAGGAGCAAGACGGACATTACAGGCTCACAATCAGAGACTCTGGAATTGGATTGCCTGATGGCTTTGACTTAGCTAAGCCGCGTGGTCTTGGAATGAAAGTAGTGCGTTCTCTTTTTTGGCAGTTGAAAGGAATATTAGAGTATAAGAGTGACAAGGGAGCAGTGTTCTCTTTCAGATTCAAGACAGAGGAGCCTATCAGAGTCCCTTAGCCCATTTACGCAGCCATACAAATGCCCCAATGCGCTTCCAGAAAGTAGAACCCTTCAACATCTGCCCTGCCAGATCCGGCAATATCCGAGAGATCGGCTATTGCACTTGTAACCGCTATAGCTTGCGCTTGTCAATCACCCTGATCGCCTTGCCCTCGGTGCGCTCTATGGACTTCTTCTCCACAAGCTTAACGTCCATGCCAACACCAAGCTCATGCACAAAGGCCTTGTTAATCCTGTCAACGAGGCCCTTCTGGAGCTTCATCTCGTCAAAGAATATCTCCTCTGTGGCTTCCACTAGAACCGTGGCAATATCAAGCGCGCCCTTGCGCTCAACTATTATCTGATAATGCGGCTCCGTGCCCTCCACCTCGAACAACACGCGCTCTATCTGCGAGGGGAAGACGTTTACGCCCTTGATAATGAGCATGTCGTCAGTGCGCCCCATGACCTTCTCTATCCTGTTAAGCGTGCGCCCGCACGGGCACTGGCCGGTTATCAGGCGCGTGAGGTCGCGCGTGCGGTAGCGTATCACGGGGAAGGCCTCTTTTGTCAGCGTCGTTATAACAAGCTCGCCCACCTCTCCCGGGGCAACGGGCTTGAGCGTCTCGGGGTCTATTATCTCCACTATGAAATGGTCCTCGTTGATGTGCAGGCCCTTGCGCTCAAGGCACTCGCCAGCCACGCCAGGGCCCATGACCTCGCTCAGGCCGTAATTGTCAGTGGCCGTAATATTGAGCTTGCCCTGAAGCTCGTTGCGCATGGCCTCGCTCCAGGGCTCAGCCCCGAAAAGGCCGAATTTCAGGGAGAGGGAATTCACGTTCACGCCCATATCGTACATGGTGTCGGCAATGAGCATTGCATAGCTTGGCGTGCATACAAGCGCGGTGGATTTGAAGTCCTCCAATATCTGTATCTGTCTTTTTGTATTGCCGCTTGAGATGGGGATGACAGAGGCCCCCACCCTCTCGGCCCCGTAGTGCAGGCCAAAGCCGCCCGTAAACAGGCCGTAGCCAAAGGCTATCTGCACAACGTCGTCCTTGGTCACGCCTCCTGCGGTGAGCACGCGGGCAACGAGGCCCGACCAGTTGCGTATGTCGTTTTCCGTGTAACCAACCACCGTGGCCGCCCCTGTTGTGCCGCTGGAGGAGTGCACACGCACCACGTCCCTTAAGGGCACGGCGAACATGCCGTAGGGATAGTTCTCCCTCAGGTCCTGCTTGGTGGTAAAGGGAAGGTTCGTAAGGTCGTCCATGGTGCGGAAATCGTCCGGCTCGAACCCTGCCCCGTCAAACTGCTTGCGGTAGAACGGGACATGCATGTACACGCGCGACAGGACTGCCTCCAGCCGCTCAAGCTGAAGCTGCTCAAGGTCCTCCCTGTTCATTGTCTCGTATTCACGTTCCCAGATCATAGTAGCCTCCAAATATTATATCCTCATTACTAGAGTTTCTCTTCCGAATCAAGGTCCCTGCCGAGGTATGCGCGCTGGACATCGCGGTTGTGCAGGAGTTCCTCCGATGGCCCCTGCAAGATGATGCGCCCGGTCTCTATGACATAGCCCCGGTCAGACACCGCAAGGGCGGCCTTCGCGTTCTGCTCCACAAGGAGCACAGTGACGCCCTCTTGCCTCAAGCGCCGGATGACATTGAATATCTCCTTGACTATGAGCGGGGCCAGGCCCATGGATGGCTCGTCCATCATCACCAGCTTTGGCCCGGCCATGAGAGCGCGCCCTATGGCAAGCATCTGCTGCTCGCCGCCGGAGAGTGTGCCCGC
>SDBV01006853.1_pt1 | contig 15689 bp, 14 predicted proteins | sample 2277081 | NCBI WGS metagenome assembly SDBV01 (sample SAMN10402039, study PRJNA504765) | marine sediment metagenome | isolation source: marine sediment core GS10_PC15, 223 cmbsf | place: Arctic Ocean: Southern Knipovich Ridge | collected 2010
TACATAAAATAAGATGGCTGTCCATCTCTTTTTCCTTTTTGTATTTTGTCTATAATAGCCATAATATTTTAGTTAAAATGATGGTGGTAAAATTCTATCCAAAAGTGATTCATCAACTTTACTCTTTAAAACATTTGTAAGCAAATAATCATTAGCAATTCTACTCGATATTGCACCAAAATTAGAAATAGCAGTATTTATCTGAAAATCCCTACGTTCATTATGTTCTCTAATAGCAGCTTCTCTTCTTGTCTGATAATCATATTCATTTTCAAATTCAGCCATTACATTTCGATTCTCAACATCAGCTACAGCACCAGCATGTCTTTCAAATATTCCTTGTCTCATCTCATTAAAAGCAACAGTTCCTTTACGATCCAATTCTCCGGCTCTTGCAAATATTCCTGTAGATGCTTTTATAGGATCAGCACCATGTTCTGTAGCATAAGCAAGAGCTGTATTTGTTCCTATAGCAAGATTCTCTTTCTGCATAGCCTTAGCAGATGTAGTCATATCTACTAATTCAGGGGCCCTTATTCTTGGAGCAGACATTTTAAATGTTTCCGGAGTTTCAGCTTTAAGACCCTGGTGTAATTGAATACCAGTCATTGCCATATCAAATATTCCTGTACCGACACTATATTTAAAAGACTTACTAAGAAGATCTTTTTGATTTTTAGCAAGAACCATCGGGTTAGTAACTAAACCAGTGTCAGACTTATTAAAAGTCCTTCCTGCAAAATCTTTAACTTTCCCAAAGAATTTACCGGCTCTTGTAACACCAGGAATTTCTGGACTAAGTGATCCAGCAGAACTTACTCCACTACCAAGTAAATTTTTACTAAAACCTGATGCTCTATTAAAAATATTTGATAGAATTCCAGTTTTACTACCTAATCCGAAATTACGAAATCCAGCTATAAGACCTGAAGCTATACTCATGATATTATGTTTTAAAATTTTCTAATTCCATTGATCTGCCAAGTATTGTATCACCTAATCCAAATTTATCTCCCAGGTAAGTATTCTGCCCGGGAATACCTATTCCCGGAGATGTCAATTCAGGCATCTTCCCCGCAGAATATTGACTTGCCAAAATACTTCCTGAATCGTGTTCATATCCCATACGTGATATTCTTTCCTGTTTAGCTAAAAATGATTTATTCTGTGCTGCTATTCCTTCTTGATCTTTTCTTTGTTTTACAGCACCTATCGCCTGATCTATAGCAGCTACTCCTAAAGAAACAATAGGCCCAACACCAGGAATAAGACTTGCAGCACCAGCTAATATACCACCAAGAATACTCATAACTTATGTTTTACTAATTTTAAAAAACGTAACTGCATTTTTCATAAATGCAGCGTATGATGCCTTAAATGTAATCTTCACTTTCATATATGTACCCCTAATATTTCTAACATCTGAATTGTGACCCCTGGAAGCTGTAACAGACGATCCATCAGTAAGTGATGCTCCAGTATATTCCAGCAGTGTAAATACGCTCCCAGTGAAAGAGGTATAGCTATAATCAACACTATCTATCGTTATTGTACCAGAACTTTCAACTAATGGATCAATAATCTCATTTATTGTTACAATATTAAGATTATCCTGATCACCATCAAGAGTGTATATATCAGGAATCTCTTCCTTATGTATTGGAAAATACCATTTGTCTTCTCTAAATTCAGGATCTATCCACGGTCGTACAGGTGGATCAACATATGATAAGGGCCATTCATGTAATTGATATTGATCTTCTGTCCAATATTCTATTTGCTTTATCCCGGTTTCTCCAATATGAAGTACCATATTATCAAATACCTTTTCAAAAACAAATTTATTCACTAAAAATTCAATGTATGGCTCATATTGATTATTATAAAACATTATCGTTCCATCAGCCAAATTGTCTGAATGATACCAAAACTGATCATCATTGGGACTTAATGTGAAAAAGTCTTTATTTATCACAGCATATATCTTTGGAGTGATAGTTGATTCTCCTGTAAATGCCTGAATAATTCTATTCCATACTATTGTCTTGGAAGCAACCTCCCAGTCAGATATAAGAATATGCCTGTCAATCAATGAATTATTCAAATGAAAACTAACCATATAATCAATACCGGACCCGAGTGGAATACCTGAATTAACAAGAACATCATCTTCATCAAGATATGATTGTCCTGTAGCAGAATCTAACGTAAATGTACTTCCTGTATATGATGTGTAAGCATGGTCATTTCCATTAATAGTTAATGTTCCGGATTGCTGTACTTGTGCTGTATCTATTGTTTCATTTACAATAACAGTAGACTGGTTATCCTGATTTCCATTTAATGTATAATTCTGATCATCAGGAATAATAAAGAAACCATCAGCTCCAGCATAATCAGAATCAATAAGAACATCTACAAATGGATCTATTGCAGGATTAATGGTTACTTGCTCCATTACAAAAGTGTAGTTATTCTCAGAATCATGCAGTGTGATTGTCATTACTTCATTACCCTGGCTTGTAGTTAATCCACTATTAGAAATAAGAACATAATAATTTAATGTATCTCCCCTTTCTAATTCTACAGGAATAACCCGGGTTGATTTATTGTCATAAATGAATAGTTCTGCCAGGGAAACAAATGAAACAGTAACAGCATAATCTACCCAAGATGCATCTTCAGCAGTAACACGATATGTTGTGGGTGGACTACTGAAATCATTGTCAGCCAAGTTTAATGGGTTAATTGTAGATAATGAAGAAATAGTTATATATGGATTAAGAGCAGTAACAACCGTTCCTGTAGGAACAGAAATACTAATTGTCTTTGCATTTTCATCTACTACTCCATGGCAATTAACACTTAGTTCAACATTATGTGTAGTCAAAAAAGTAAAAGCAAGAATTTTCTTCTGACTACTTGCCATAGGTTCAATCTCAAATGGAGCAGTATCAATATAAACAAGCGAATCATTTGTCTTAACAACCCTTATTTTAAAATCATCAGGCAATCCCTCTGTAGGAGTTCCATTAAAAACCCAATTATAGACATCTTCTGTTTCTTCCCAAGCTTCAAGTTCAACATTAGAAAACTCCATTAACTCTTCAGAAACAAAAACACCTAATGCTGTCCAGAGCTGAACTTTAAATCTTGCATATGAAGTATTTGCTACAGGATGATCATTTATAAAATATAAAGTCACATCCCCGCTAAGAGCATTACCTCCATAATATGGACCAGCATCAATGCTTATTCCATCAATATCAACTATTAAATCAAGTAGTGGCATTATACTTCTGTTCGTTTATGAAATGTAAAATAAACATCACTATACTTAACATCTTCTCCGGAAACAATTCCCTCTCCTTTCAATGTAAGATCAAGATACTCATTTGTCTTATCTGACCTTCCAGATGAAAACTCTTCAAAAATATCATTAATCCATTCTTCAATGAATGCCTCTTTAGTAAGATCCTTGGCATCTACATATAACTTTCCTGCCTGGCTCCTTTTTAATGAAACTTCCCAAATAATATTCCTCTTCCAATCAATGCCATATAAAGAATCTGATTCAATTATACTCCACTTATGCTGACTTCCGAAGTTTGCAATCTTTCTGAATTGCTTACTAAGAACATCACCATATCCAAGTATTGTTCTTTGATCACCCGGGTTAGTTACTCTTTCATCAATATAATGTTCACTAATTGCATCTTCCTGTACAGATATTAAAGCATCATACATCTCAGCTATCTTAATAATATTTCCATTAGATGAATCAAAATCAACAAAATTGTTTTGCCTGAATGAACGATAACCATCAATAAAAGATCCCGGGATATGTTCATCAGTATATCTTATTCTTGTATTATAGATCTGAGAACGATAAGGAATAAGTTCATCATAAGCTATCATTGCATTAGAAGAAAGAACTTGTGAGTATCCCTGATTCATATTAAATGATTCAACATTATCAGAGTTAAACATTTTTCTTACAAATGGCTGCATCTCTTCTGCAGGATAAAATGAATTAGAACTAACTTCACTCCTTAATGCAGCATTGATTGAATTCTCAGTAATAATGCCAATAACCATCCCATGTGCATTATACGCTTCAGTTGATTCAACTCCTGTATCTGTTTCATCATGATCATCCCAACTTTCATCATCATTATTAATCTTCAACTTCCCTGATCCATTCCAGTAAGATTGTTTGAAGAAGTTCTTTTGCAAAAAACAATCTCCACGATAACAAGTTATTGCTTTATATTCATCCCAATTAGGAATAGTCTCTTGGAATGTATCAATAATTGCCTTTACAACATCAGCTATTAATATCGGTTTAGAAATCTTAAAGTATTTTAATGATACCCTATTAGGATACATATTAAGAATATTCATCACTGAAGGATCACTCGGATAAAGATTAACAATATCCATATTAAAATCATCATTCTGAAGTGTTACATTAAAATCATGATCTGAAAGATCAAGCCCAATATATTTAGCAGATACAAATCCTCTATTATACCATATCCAGGTATTTGTATCAGGATCAGAAACACCATTACTCATAAACCATGAATTAGCATGATCTATCCATGGATCCATAACTTCATTAATAAAATCATTATGCCCTGAATCAGTAACTCTTATAGTTCCATTGTTTCCAACAACAACTTTGTCACTGACACTAGCACTTTCAGAATCAACAGCAATGAATCCTAAAGCAGTACCAAATTCTGCATGATATAATCTTGGAAATTCCTTTGGGTTTGATGTATCCCATTTCTCATACCATAATCCTACATTATTTGTAGTAGCACCAGGTCGTGCAGTAATAGTCTTTCCTACACGCATAACATAACCAATATTATCTATATCATTGGTTGCCTGCATAAGCATATCCATACTGTAAAAAGCATACTTGTCAGGTTTGACAAATGCTCTTATACATCCATTCAATACTTCTTTACCCGGTGGAGATACAATATAATCCTGATAAACCATGGGAACATACCCTCTCCATAGCGGAGCATACTTGATAGGGATATTATCTGTTTCACCAAGATTCGTTTCTCCCGTTTCAGACCAACCCCAAAAAGCATGAGCACTAAAAGACGGAGCAGTCATATCTCCCAATAATGCAGCAGGCCCATATAGATATTGTCCACCATATGTATTTTGATCTTCAAAATATTCATAGTTCCCATATGAACAATACTTAGTCATATCATAATGAGCATTCTCTCCCATTGGCATAGACACAGCCATCATTAATCCTTGATATAATAATGTCTTGTTTCTCTCTCCACGTACAAAATGAATAGCCTTTACATTAAACCTTATCCAGTTATTTTCCCTGGCAGCCATTATTGATTCAAATGCATCTTCAGTATCGAACTCAACTCCGAGTACTTTAATCCATAACGGTTCAAGAAATGATTCATTCTTAGTATTAGGAAATCTGAATATCCCTTCATAGTTTCCATTATCTGCTCCGGATGGATCATAATCAGGTGTAAGATTATCCCACATATCAACTCCATTCATTGGATATCCTTCGCTCAATGAACTATCAATGAATTCAAACACTACTGCATAAGGATAAGCCTCTCCACGGAAATATCCTATATATTCATTTACATGTTCATAGTGTTTATATTGAGATGCTAGAGATGATGTAGAAGGAGTTTGTATAGTATTAGAAATCTTCTTTGCCGTGGTATATCCTATTTTTATGAGTTTTGCGAAATCTGCTAATGATTCATCAAATGTTTCTGTCTTTTTATAGTTGGCACCATAAAGACGATTCTTAATCTGAACAATAGATTGTGGGATTACTTCTGTTTCTTTTTTTACTAGAAATTCTTCCTCTGTGACAAGAACCTCTCCTTCATTTCCTGTTATCTCTATTGTAAAAGCACTGGATTCAATCTTAAACCTTGAACTAAACATTCCTATTTCATAAGTAGGTATTGCATTATAATCACTGAAATGTCTTATGTATCCCACTTTTACATAAGCATAATTTTCATCAACATTAGAAAGAGATAAAACAATCTTTTTATCAGACTTACCATCAGCGGATCCACCCATTATACTTCCTGCAGTATTGATTCCTTTAAATATAGGAACCGGCCCTGATTCTGAAACAAAGTGAGTAGTATTGAAATCTTCAGTAGAATATTGAATGAAAAAAATATAATTCCCATATTTTAATCCACCACCGGTAGTAACTGAATCAAGATCTATTTTTAATGCAGTCTCAGTACCAAGTACTAAATTGAATGTTGTGGCAAGTGTAGCAAGTGTATAATCTCTACCATTAGAAGATCCATCTTGCTTAAATCCGGAATTAACAACCCGAAGTTGATTATTTCCATCTGCAAAATAAATATCTACAGATCCATCATAACTATCTTTAATTTCAATATCAGCTCTAAAGTCTTGATTCATACTAAAAACATCAGACCTCATAGCACCAGCATATAAACTATCTGTAAGATTCTTTAATGGAGAATAAACAAGATCAAATCCACTTCCATCTGAGTTAGGTGAAGGATAACAACCTATCTCTCCTTCACCAAGACCATCGATACGACATGATATGATATATAAAATATCTTTATGTTGCTGAACTCCTGTTGGAATAAATCCATCAGTAATACTAAATGCAAATTCATTACCATCAGCTGTAGTAATAATAAGACCCTGGCCCTTCTTATTAAATATCTTAATATCCTTAGCAATAAGATATCTATCAGTAGGAACCTTTGACTTATCAATATCAAGCATCATCCCACGAACAAATGAATTGTCCTGAATAGGTTCAGTATCTTGTTGTTGTTTTTCGTCATCCATTACTAATCAAGATTATATTTCGGAATATATCCAAGCAAAGGAATCATATCAGCATTGATCTGAAGTAATTCCTCTATTTCATTTCTTGTCAAGTGTCTTAGACTTGCCCTGGCATTATCTCTTGCTTCATACCATTTGTCCTGAATGAATCCATATCTTGTCTGATCCATTTTCCCAAAAGCAAAATCTTCTTCAAAATGATTCATTATACAAAATCGTGCACAAGCATCTTCATGTCCTCTAACTATTACAGGAGTGCCATCTTCCATTACAGCAATACCACGATATGTAATTGTCAGATCAGCATAGTTTTCATTAAGGAAAATATAAGTTCCATTATTATGAAACTTAATAAAATCTCCACCTTTTCGTACTTCTAACAACTTATAAACATTACAGGGAAGTAGTGCTTTCTTCTGATCCATCTCAAGAGGAACATCTACAAATAATGTCCAATCTCTAACAGCAGCAATATGATTGATCTCACAATCCATTACCCATTCTATTATATCTTGTTTTGTGAGATTAATAGATTTATAGATACTTGTTATCTGAGCAAGTACTGTTTCAATCCCAACATACTTATTATTATAAAACATGGCTATTCATATATGTGTCCATTATCAATTTCTTTTTTAAATTTTTCTCTTTTCACTCCAATAAATGTTGCATGATGAAATGCTCCTAAATTATTAATTACATGTTTCCTGAAAAACAATAAAGCGTAATCCCTTCCTGAAGTTTTAATATTGTACTTATAATTAGGATTATTCCGATTGTCCCTGGCACCACATCTCATTTTTATTGAAGAATGAGTAGGAAAAACAAATGTATAATTCCTCTTAATCAGATCATCACACAATAAATCAAAGAACAATATTGAAATTTCTCTTACTAAAACCTTTGCAAATCTTGTTATCCCATGAATATGTCTCTTTCTTTTAAAAAGAGGATTATCTAATTCTACAGATAGTACACTATAATAACTATCAAATGGCTTATTCTTTTCAAATAATTTATGTCCACTTAAAAGTGAATTTAAATCATTAGTAAACACCAAAACTCTTCCCCACTTTGTTTCATAGAGTATCATCTTTTGGTTGTCCCGGGTTCTTATTATCTTTAGAATCATCTTTTTTGTATCTTAAGTACTGTTCTTCATCATAATTACGGACAATAATTCCCATTCTCTCTTTATAAGCCTTAATGTAATCACTATCACGTTGTTTATGGTTATCGTAAATTATATCTTTTAATTCCCTTGGATCTAATTTAGTAGTAGGAAGAACATCTACAAAATGTTCTTCAGGAAGATAATAGGTAGTTCCATCTTCCAGGTAAGTATAATATTTTTGATCTCCGTAATCACCATCACGTTTGACAAATTCAGAACATTCATAGATCGTTCTGTTAAGAAACTTTTTATCATTAACCGTTATATCAACTACTGGAACAGCATAATAAATCATATGGCATTCATTTTCATACCAATTCTTCTGTCAAGTTTCTTGTATTCTTTAAATGTCTTTACATTCTTTTTTAATATCAATTTATCGCGATTGATAATTTTTATTCTGTCATTAACATATCTTATCTGAATAAATCCTTCGGCCCCATGCTCTCTTGAAAACACTAATAAATAAACTTTACCATCACCATTAATCATCATTGTTCTCTCATTAACCATAGCAATCATTGGCTCTTCTTCTGTTGCATGCTCAAATAAAGCTAAAAGTGTTAAAGCTTTTAAAACCTTTTGACCTATTGTTAATGTCATTGTGCTTGTTCTTTAATTAATACGTCCTGAGCATCATTGATAACATCAGCAGGAAGACCAAGGGTACTCATTAGTTGTTTAATGCAAATAAGTTCAGCTTTATGAATCATTCCCCCGGGAAGTGGGAAATCCTTTGTAGGATCATAATTAGGCACTTCTCTGGGATCATAAGATACAGCAATAAGCCTGAGATATTTTATCCCAAGATTTGGCATATTCTTTATCAAGAACTTTGTTCCTGATACTGTATAATATGAATCATTTCTTGTAAAGAGCTTTCCATCTGTAGCATTAAAACCACTTATGCTAAGCCTGGCAAATCCATTTCGCCCATCAAATGTTCCAAAGTATCTGATATTAGAATATCCAACATTACTTTGCAATGCAGGGACTTTAGCAAATATGTCTGGATTCTCTTCTGATATTCCGGCTACAGGAGTTACTTTTTCACTCTCTATAAGTACAGCATCATTGATCTGAAAGAACGAATCTTCAAGAAAACGCTTACTCCTATAATATTCTACTATTAAAGAAGCCCGAACATCAAGAACCATATCCTCAATAAGCTCACCCTCTAATCTGGAATCATCTGTAGTAAGGTGTCCTGTGAGCTGGCTCTTAATAGTTGCTACTATTTTATCCAGTGGCTTTCCCATTTTGGTTAATTTTTACTTCAAATGTATGAATTTATTTTAAAAAAAAGGGTAAGAATACCCCGAAAAGCATCTTACCCCTTTTGTTAATAACTTTGTTGATAAAGCTATCAAAGATCATTTATACAGAACCGGCAAGCCCCCAGGGAGTACTACCTCCATGTGGATCAACATAACTCGAATCTGTTAAGAATTCAAGAATTAAATCATCCCAGTTAGCACCGCTTGATGCTATTGCATCAGCAAGTGGTACATAGAACTCAAATTCCTCAATAAAGCTATCAATGTGATTCGCTCCATCAAGTGAATAAGCATTCACATGCTTAATTTTGAAATAATAACGTGCCCAATCTGCAACACTCGGAGAAGGAAATGCATCTGCAGGATAACCAGCCTTCATGCTCTGATAAGGGAATATTCTTTGAACATGATTTAAAGTGAGCTGAGAAAGGTATCCATTAGAAGCAGGATATATATCACTAATTCCTTCAATATAGAATTCAACAGATGTTTCAATCGCAGTTATACTAGCAACAACAAGTGTTCCTCCTGAAGCAGTATAATCTGTAATATCCTGTGATCCAATATCAGTCGCATTGCCAGTAATAACCAAGTTGTAACCTGTATTGAAAAAATCATCAATAAAAGCTAAACCGGTTAAACTATTCAAGGCGGCAGCTAAGCCAGCAGAATCCAGATCATTACCAGTTGAATCAGTAATACCATCTGTAAATGTTAAAGCAGCACCAGACTTTGTGCCGTACTTAGAATCAAGTCTTACCTCAAAACTAATATCAGCACTTTTAGCCGTAAGCATAAGAACTTTACCACTTCTCCTTGCTGTAACTAAGGCTCCCTTATCACCATTAATTGCAAGAACAATAGCATCAATAAGTCTTATGTAATCCGCATCAGCAATTTTGCCCGAATTTTCAGCAGCAAGAGCACCTATAGCGCCCTGGTAAGTTTTCCCAATCAGATAAAGTTCAGAAGCTTTCCCCTGGAGGAAATCACTCTTCCCACTAATACTGACATACCATTCAAATTGTGAAGTATCACTAGGATAAGCAATGTCAGGATGGACAGCAATACTATGCTTTACTCCAGCTGATTCAATGCTTTTACTAAACTTCACGATCGTACCTGATTCAATCTTGTTATAATCCGGAAATATCATAGGATCTCCAGCGCTTTCGCTGTAAACAACATCCCCTGATACAATAGAGTTTTTAAGAATCTGTGCAGGTTTTCTAACTAAATTTCCCATTGTTTCAAATATTAAAAGTTTATTTTGATTTTTGTTTAATCTGCTCTTCGGCAAGAGTCGTCTGATACCTTTTACCTTCTGTACGTTCAATGAACATACGAACAGCAATATCAACAATTTGTTGTTGCTGATCACTACCTACTTCTGCATCAACATTGTTGAAAGGAGTAGTAGGATCATACACAAGTGCTAAAGGTTGCTTAACATACTCTATTAAAAGATACTTGGCAGTTGCCTCTGAAGGTAAGTATAACCTCACCTTATTCTGAATATACTGATGATATATCCTTGAACGTTTTAAATTATTAACATCAATAAATGGCTTCTTATATGGATTCTGAAGGATCTCAGATCTTTGATCTGATTTATAAACAGAAGATCCTATGTAATCCAAACTGATACCATCCACTTCAATTATAGCCATAACAGATTGAAGTCTGAAATATGTAGGATAATTTACTGGAAGAATACTGAATAACCCATTTGAATCAGGCGACAATGGAATTAGTGTCTGATAAATGGTAACTGTCCTCTGTCCGGCTTCTGGCGTATTAGCTTCTTCAATAGTTCTTATTCCAGTAATAGGATCATACACATTTGAATCTGTGCCACCACCATCCGTATGAACAGTGACAGAAATAAGAAGTGTAATAGAACTATCAGTAATGTAACGCAAAGCCTGTAAATCATCTATCCTTTTCTGAATTAAATCAGATTCGTCAGTTTTCTCTCTTAACCATTGATCATAAGACTCATTAATCAAAAGATTAAACTGAGAAGGAAATACAGTAGAAGTTTTCTCCTTATCAATACCTCTCAAAAAAGCATTATATTGATCTTCAATAGTTATAAGCATTGTTCAAGTTATTTTGCTGTCCTTGGTCCTTTATTCTTAAGGACCTTTGAAGAATCTTTCTCTTCTTTCTCCTTTTCTTCTTTTTCTAAACGTTCTTTTTCTAAACGTTCTTTTTCTAAACGTTCATTCTTAATTGTTTCATTCTTAAGACGTTCTTCTTCTTTCTTCAATTCTTCAGCTTTTAATTTATCATCATGGGTTTTACCAAGAGGCTTTCGTGTACGACCTTCTTTATCATCAAGCGCAAGGCCCCACTTAGCAACTAATTGATTATTGGCTTCTTCCTGAACGAATGTTGTAGCATCCTCAGTAGTCTTACCTACCAGTATGTCATTGTCATATAAAAATCCATTCCTGCTTTGAAGTATTCCATAATGTTTCAATTTCAAAACAAATAATCTGTTGTCATGGTTTCCGGAAAAGAACTTCATAACATCAGCAGGAGTATTCTCACAAGCAGAATATATCCTGTCATAAACAACAGATAATGGCTGACTCACATTAATACCAAGAAATATACCAAGATTCTTAGATTGCTCTATCGAATCTGTTTCCTTAACCCGGGTTAGAGCATTAAAGAATTTATTCTTATTAGATACTCTTTCCGTTGCTTCTGCTTCAAGATTTTCAAGATACATAACATGACCAGACTGAACACTCTTTGAATTGTTTGCAATGTCAGCCTGGATAATGGCAAGTTGATACAATATCTTATCCTTGGGATTATCAAGATTAAGTTCTTGATGATGCCTGATTGGATATTGTTTCTCAGGGTCAACAATAAAAGGCTGCTTCTTTAACTCTGCAGGAGTTAAGTTTTCTTGACCAGTCCTATAGTCCTTTATTTCTTCGTCAAATACCGGTGTCATATAGTACGGTAAAGTCCTATACTTCGGATTGACGGCTATTACTCTTACTTTCATCTTTTTATCTATTTATTTGGTTAATACTACGGTCTGTACAATTCAGCGACTCCGTACATGTTAGCACACTTAATACCTGTCTCAGAAAGAACATGTGTATGCTCACCATCTACGGAAGACTTCATCGCATCTCCACCTTGATTTATACCTGCAATAGTTCCTTTACGGAAACTTCTATTACCAAGAGCAAGAAGTTCAACATTGTTAGTTCCAACATCTGCCTGACCAAGAGAAACAAAGATTGCTCTTTGTGACTCTTTCTCAAATCCCTCAGTAGTAGTCCATGAAGGACGTGAAGGATCATCAAAGAATTTATGCCATACAGGAATAAACCTAACATTATTGAATTCATAGAAAGAATAAGTTGCATTGATACCTTTGGTAGATCCTGTACCCTCAACCATCTGTGAAGGATTAAGATTAAGACCCATTGTTTCCATCAGCTCACCCCACTGGAACATAAATTCCTGACCGGCAATAACAGCAACCTCAAGCTTCCCATTAGGATCAGCGAGGATCTGTAGGTTACGCATTAAGTTCTTAATAACATCTGTCGTGAGCCTGTTATAAGGAAATCTTAATGAACCATCTCCAATATTCAAAAGACCATCTCCACCAACAATATCACGACCCTTCATGTCACGCATGAGGACTTCGTCTTTATCGGTAACGGTCCCTTTTCCAAAAAGTAATTGATACTCACGAGCTTCAGCCCAACGCTTTAACATCTGCATCTCTGCATGTGTCAACCAGGCCATTTCACCATTGTGAGTTATCCAATGCTTTTTCACTTTCATTTGTGCGGCAGTACCGGAAACACTCCACTTCATCCTTTGGATTGTCATCCATGATCCGGACCAGTCATCAAATGTATACTTCTCATAGGCAGTTTCACTCATTTCTTCAAACATGGTATAAGCAAAACCAATTTCACTACCAACACCCAAGAGAGCGATTGCAATATAATCAGTCTTATCACTACGTACCATACGAACAAAATACCTCCACTTACCTGATTCAATTTCAGTAGGAAGTTGATCATCAACAACAAGAACAAGTGTCTTCTTGTCTTTCAATTCAAGAACATCCTTTGGAGAGAACCAGTTGGTATCCAAATCCAAAGTTACCACTTCTCCACCATAACCAGGAGTAGATGCAATCAGGGTTGATGTACTCGCAAGAATTGTTCCCTTACGTTTATCAATACCCTTTACAGGCCACATGACCTTACGATTACCTACTACCCTGTATGAATCTGACTGAAGACCTGCGTACAGACCTTTGGATGTCAAACCCTTTTTGGCAAGAAGTGAGGAAAATGCAGTACTCTCTTTTTCAAAAAGAGTAGCAAATTGCGGAATCACTTCTGGTTCAGCTAAAGCAACCTGTAACAAATGATTACTCATTACAGTCTCATTAGCAAATTGCTTTACAAAACCTGGACTTACTAATTTCATCTTTTAAAAGTTTAATAAATATTAATTTTCTGAAGTGTCTGGCTCAGCCCATTTAGAGGGTGTAATTACATTACGACCTGTGCCAAGATCACTCTGGCGCCCACCCGAAATTATAGGCCTCAAGCCTAATTTCCCTATTAATTCATCTTTGGTGGAATCTCCGGCATTGAATAATGCCTCTTTGAACTTTGAATCTCCTTGGTATTGAACTGCGAAAAACTTCCATAGATAATCGTTGCTTCGCAACATGTCTATGATTTTTACGTTTCCCTCAGCATCGGGTAATACAGCCTTTTTAAAGGCTTCATTTATTGAACTTACATCAGCTTTGCTGACTTTGACTCCGTTAAGTTCGGTAATTTTTTCTGTTTCAACAAATAATTTATTTATATCTGTCTCTAAAGCAGTTTTGTTTTCTGACTGTTGCTTATCAATAATTTTCTGATTCTCAGTAAGTTTAGCCTTATTAACAGAATCCTGATTTGTTCGAATTGAAGATTTAATTTTTCTTACTTCAATAGGATGCTGTTTATTCTCTTCCAAAGTATTTACAGCTTCATCAATCTGAGTCTCCGTTAATCCATCAGGATTCTTCTCAGCATCATATAATCCATACTCCCTTGTATAGAACTCCACCATAAACTCCCTGTCAGCCAATGAAAGAAAATCCTTATCAAGAGAAAAATCTGACATATAATCATTCATTGTCTTATCCGGATTAATAACTTTCCAATCCAGGAAAGCTTTGACCTCAGGATCAACAACAGTATCTTTCTCTAAAGCAAGTTTATCTGCAGCAACCTTATCTGCAGCAGCCTTATCTGTTATAATCTTATCTGCCGCTATTTGTTCAGGAGTTTTTACCTCACCGGCTACAGCAAGTTTATTATCAACAAGAGCCTTTTTCAATAACTCGTTCTCAGTCTCAGCAGTAAGATTACCAGGCATAGTAAATCCATCTATACCTTTAAGATCATTCCATAATATATTAGGAGTAAACTCCGGAGGATCAGCAGAAATATTTTTTGTGTTCCAAGCCTCTCTCTGATAATCAATAAGTTCTTTTCCAGCTTCTTTAGCTTCACTTTTCCAGATTTCATCAGTTTTCGTTCCGATAAATTCTTGTCTTTCTACCAATAATTCATCATCAGTCTTTCCGGAAATTGGATCAGACCAATTAGAATATGGCTTTTCATCTCCTGCACCGCCGGCACCAGAGTCACCTGCAGCAACATCTCTAAACATTTGTAGTTTCATCTTTTTTCTTTTTAGTTTTTAATCTTCTCTTTATTTGTTTTTTTAGCTTTTAATTCATCAACCTTCATCTTTGCTATCTTCTCAGTATGACCAAGATCAAGTTGCTTTTCCTGGAAATAAGCATCAAGTTTAATCTGAATAGCATTTAACATCTCTTCAACTCTTGATGCTCTATTTTGTTCCTGAAGATACGTCATCTCAACTTCTCTCTCAGTAAGTATTTCCTTATCCTTAAGTTTATTCTTCTCTATTTCAATAATCTCCTTTAATGCAAGTTCACGATTCTTAATAGAAACCTCAGCTCTCTTAATCTCTAATTCGATTTGTTTAAGTTGGTTTTCCTGATCTGCAATCATCTTATCATATTCCTTCTCGAACTTAATCTTTTCCATTGCAGCATTCTTCTCAGCTTCAATCTTATTCGTTTCATATAACTGAGTATTCTCAGCAGCACGTTCAGCATATCCCTCAAGAGTCTTTTGAAGTTCTTTAAGATTATCCATTGAATACACTTTAGCAAGTTGTCCAAGATCAAGAGTTCCTTTTGCATATCCCTGGGCAGAAATAGCCTTAAGATCACGTAAGCCTTCTTCTTCTTTTGAAGAATTGATAACATGCATCTCAAATTGTTT
>SDBV01006854.1_pt1 | contig 15688 bp, 12 predicted proteins | sample 2277081 | NCBI WGS metagenome assembly SDBV01 (sample SAMN10402039, study PRJNA504765) | marine sediment metagenome | isolation source: marine sediment core GS10_PC15, 223 cmbsf | place: Arctic Ocean: Southern Knipovich Ridge | collected 2010
GTCACAAAGCTTTTTGTAATAAGTTCTCTGTCAAGGAAAAATCGTATAACTCTACGCCTGAAACATTCTGTCATCTTAGGGGGAGTATGAATTGGTATAAATACAAAATTACCCTGTAGGTCAAATCCGCCCTCTAATATTATCCCATGCCCCGGATGCTTGGGCGAGCAGCAAGCGATAGCTTGTGACCAGCCATGCTTGTAATCACCACACTTCAAATATTCTTCTATAACAGTGGTAATTCTCTCTAAACTATAACGTCCACATTCTTCTGCATATTTTACCTCATAATTTTCCACAAAACTGTTAAAAGGATTCTCTAATATAGCATGAAGGACAGTTCTCCCTCTGAGAATATATTCCCCGGACGGAGAAATACTATATGATTTAATCGATAATACATTAGTCGCCACATAAACTATAAAGGAGATAAAACGCATTTTGTATTTAAAAAAACTTTTTAGAAGAATCTTCATATATAGTATGATTTGCTAAAGCATATAATATTTTTAAAAGATAAATCCAAAGAACTTTCTGAGTATTTGGATGATCTTAAAGCTACATATATAGAATTAGAAAAATAAATATATATAATACTCTCCTCAGATTATCTTCCGTTATTTTATTAACAGAAACGAACTATTTAAACCGAGCATAATTCTATTCCACCTTTTCTGATTTAAAATGCTTTTAGAAAAATTAAAAGGTACATTAGAGAAATAATTACTTAAAAACTAATGTCTGTGCTTTTAGTCTGTTTAGAAAACCTGCAGCTACTTTATAATGAGAAATATGATGAAATGTTCCTGAATATGAATGAATAGTATCTTTATGCTGGTATAAAATATCCACTGTTACTTGTCTGCTCCGCATTATACCAATATTCATTTTCACTTGCAAAGTATGTTTAAATTTGAAATTCCCTGCATTTATTTCTTCTAAATATTACTTATATATTATGAATATTAAGTCTTATGTTTTTACTTTCCATTTATCCAGGATTTCTATAATTTTTTTTGATAATTCTTTCATTTTAAAAGGTTTTTGGATAAACCCTTTTACACCTTGTTCTATTATGCCTTGAGCTTCTTCATCCATGCTGTATCCGGAAGTAATTAGTGCTACTATATCCGGATTAATTTTTTTCATAGCTGCAAATGCATCTTTTCCATTCATTACAGGCATAATCATATCGAGAAAAACAAGATCTATGTTCTGCCAGGATTTCCTGTAGATTTCTAATGCTTCTGCTCCATTTTTACATATAGTAAAATTATATCCCATTATTTTAAAAAACTGGGTTGCAATATTACGTATAAGTTCCTCATCTTCAGCTAACAAAATATGAATTGCTTTATTTAATTTTTGGGTTTTTAACTGTTCCATATACTGCAGCCAATCCCATTCCCGTACCTTTGCCCACCTTCTTTGTAGTAAAAAATGGCTCAAATATATGATTTTGAGTTTCTTTAGCCATTCCAGTACCTGTGTCAGTAATACTTACCTCTATGTACTTGCCCTTTTCAATTTTATATGGATTCTTACTACAAAAATCTTCATTTAATTCTACAGTGTCTGTATAAAATGATATATCTCCACCATCCGGCATGGAATCTCTTGCATTCAATACGATATTAAGAAGAGCATTTTGTATTTGTGATGGGTCACCCAATATAGTTGGAGGATTTGCTTTTAATTGCTGCTGAATTGTTATCCGTTTATCTATACTATGTTGCAATATATTTACAATCTCAAAAATAATTCCATGTACATCCACTGAAGTAATCTCGTATTTACCCTTGTAGGAAAAAGCGAGTAATTGTGATGTTAGATTGGAAGAATGTTTTATACTTGTTATAATATTGTCTATATATTGTGTTATATTATAATCATTTCCTACTTCGTTTTGTAATAATTCTGCGTTACCTAAAATTGCTGCAAGCTGATTATTAAAATCATGCGCAATACCGCCTGCAAGTTGTCCAATTACCTGCATTTTTTCTGATTGCCGGAGTTGCATTTCCATTTCCTTTTTTTCTGTTATATCAGTCACAATAGCAAAACTTCCCTTAATAATATCATCTTCACCTATTGCTGGAGTCGGCGATAAATTTGTTAATACCTTTGTTCCATTTTTCCTGGTCCATTCTAGTTCATACGAATATTTTTTTCCTTTTAACCTTTCCTTTATCTGGTACTCAAATATTTTTTTATTATCCTCATCACAGAATTCCATAATATGATGGTTAATAAGTTCCTCTCTTAATCTCTGTAAAATAATACAAAATCTATTATTTACAAATGTAATAATACGGTTTTCATTTACTACAATAATCCCGTCATTCATTTTCTCTATAAGAAACCTGTATTTCTCCTCACTTTCCCGTAGTGATTCTTCAATTTCTTTTTGTTGTGAAAACAGTCTCGCGTTTTCCAGAGAAATAGCTATCTGCGGAACAAGGACATTTAGGGTTTTTATACGGTTTGGCATGAATGCATTTTCGATTAAATTGTTTTCGAGGCATAATATAGTTATCAATTTACCTTTATATTTTACCGGCATGCATAATACAGATAAAATGTTATTTTCTTTTATATATGGATCATTTATAAAAAGTCCGGTTTTAGATGCATTAGCTAGTATTATATGTTCCTCGGTTTTTATTACATAATTAATTATGCTATGTGAAAGATTCATACAATCTTCTAACAATATTTCGGGTAAGATTAAAACTGTTCTATCTTTATTAATTGAATATTCCGCATCAATTAAAAACTGATTTCTGTAAGAGGAAATTAATAATGCTTTTTGAGCGCCTGTGTTTTGAATAACTATTTCCATAAGGTGTTTAAGCAGAGTACTCATTTCAAGCTTACTGGAAAGAGTTTGAGCTGTCTTAAAAATACTCTGAATATCAAGAAAATCGTTGGCAATTTCAATGTTATTTGTAGTAGAGACGGTAATACCAGATTGAATTTGATTTTCCCAGGAACTTTTCTTTAAAACAGGAAACATTTGCTCCATTTGTTTTACCTTTGCAGAAGCTCCCCATAATCCATATAAATAATGTGCCTCTGCCAGATATAACATCGCAATTCTTTCCTTGCCTTTATCCAGCCAATAAGATCCTGTTAGTTCGTTTGCCAATGCCTGGAGATGCAATATTTCATTTTCTTTTGCTGCATTAATAGCCTGCTCATAAAGATCTATTACTACTTCCATATTTTTATTATCTATACGCGCTATTTCAGCTTCTACCAGCAATTGCATATGTAGAAAATTGGCCTTGCAATTTGCTGCCCAAACTTCTAATTGTTTTAAATAAACTTTCAACTGTTCCCTGTACCGGGATTGTTCTTCCGGAGTAGCATTGTTAAAAACACCAGCTAATATTAAGGCTGCATAAAAAGTGTGTAAGGCAACTGTAAACTGACCAATGACTCCATTCAAATTTTGTTCGGAAGGCCCTATCATAGAAAGACCGGATTCTGGATCTCTGTTAAATATAGCAAGAACCATTTTACATAGATGATAGTAATGAATAGCATGGCCATATCCAGTCTTAATTATATTACTACAGAATTGCTCCTCATTAAAATCTTCAGAATTAAGGCTATTATTATTTGATAATTTTCCCTGCAGGTTAAGAACCAATTGTTTAAGGATTAATAAAAGTAATACAGTAGGATTCTGTGTTTTTTCAACAAAAGAATAATAAATTTGCCAATTATCATTCACCTCTTTTAATATTATACCTCTGTTAAACATGTCTATGCATATTTCTGTACAGCTATATCCGGCATAGATAAAATCCCCGGAATCCAGTCCGGCTTCATAGCCGGTTTTAAGAAGCTGTAAGTCTGCAGAAAGAGAATTACACCATCTGTTTGAATTTGTAGAATTCATATAAACCTTGCTTTTAAATACATAATCATTAAGCTTTTCATTCAACTGGCGTGCTAGTTTTCCAAAAGCATCAGCTTCTTCATGCCGGCCTGCTGCAACCAGAGCTATACTATATACAGAATATAAAAAGGCAGATGCAGGACAGTTCCCATAATTTACAGATAAATTTACGGCCTTTAATGCTAGTAAGAGAAGCAATTCAGGCTTACTTACATAAAAAGGAGAAAAAATTTGCACCATTAAATTTAAGCAAGCAAAATACTTTTCATCCACCATTTCTGGCAGATTTAAAAAATCTTTTATTGTTAGTCCTTTAATATTTGCTTCCAATTGAGCAGCTTCTATAGAAATTTCATCTTTCAAATTTATTTCTGGGAAATTTATATCAAACAGTTTAAGAGCCTTAATACCTGTATTGGCTGCATCATTATATCTTGTCTGATTTGTATACTGAATAATCTCAATTTCATATGCCCTGGATTTATCTATAATATTCCTGGCTTTGTTTTGTACATCTGTAAATAGCTTCTCTGCTTCATTAAAATTACCCTGTAAACATTCTCCTTCTGCTGCACTCAGATACAACTCAACTGCAAACTCATAATCTTCATTCCAGATATCTCCAGGATAGCTTATAATTCCTATATTAAAATAATGGCCTGCTGTTTCAAAGGCAGCGGCTTTTTTTGCTTTTTTTCCTGCCTTTAAATTCAGTTTACTTAGGTTTATAAGTTCATCTGATTTCTCTATTAATGGTATACCTATATTATAATGGTCCACAATAGAAAATATAATAGTATCCAGATTTTCTTTTGGTGTATTTTCCAATAACAGCCTGCTAATGTCGAGATGCAGCTGTGTAAGTTTTTCTTTAGAAACTAATTCATATGCTGCCTGTCGCACATGATCATGAACAAAACGAAAATATATTTGTTTATCCGGAGTATTTTCAATAGCTAATTTTGTAATTGTCTGATACAGAATTAATTTGTACTCTTCATCCAGTGGAATAATTAAGCCTTCTTTTATAGAAGGCCAGAGACATTTAATAGTTTCTTTTTTCGGCAGTACAGTAATCGCAGCCAGCATTTCCAGAGAAAACATGAAACCAAGGCAGGCAGCTTTTTTAATAGTATTTTGAGCTGCTTTACCAAGCCGGCTAATCCTTTTATTCATTAAGTCTATAACATTATTTGTAATGTTCTTGTCTCTTATTTTTTGAATCTGCCATTTCCATTTCATTTTTTCCGTATCTACATATATAAGACCTTCATTATTTAAGGTTTTAAGGAATTCCTTTACAAAAAAAGCATTGCCGGCAGTTTTTTCATAGACAAGTTCCATTAGAGGCCGGGTAATGTTTTTTGTGCTGTTAAATGTGTCTGCAATTAACTTATTTGTATCTGTCTTACTTAAATTTTGCAATGTTATGGAATGTATTTTTAAAGTTGTATTTAGAAGTTCATTTATTAATATTTTTAATGGATGTGCTGCATCAACTTCATTATCTCTGTAAGCGCCTATAATTAAAAGATTTCTAGTTTCTTTGTCTGAAATAATAGTTTTTAGAAGATTTAAAGATGCGATATCTGCCCATTGCAGATCGTCAAGAAACAGAACCAGTGGTTGTTCAGGCCTGTTCAGTTCATGAAGAAAATTTATAAAAACCCTGCTAAAACGGTTCTGTGCTTCTTTAGATTCTACATCAGGTACAGGTGGTTGTTCGCCTATAATTAATTTTAACGAAGGCAGCAAATTATTAAGTATTTGTCCATTTCTACCTACTGCTTTTAATATTCTCTTTTTCCAGATTTCAAGATTTTCTTTATTTTCTGTAAATAAATTCTTTATAAATTCCTCAAGCGCTAACGCGATACCTGTATACGGGATATTCTTCTGAAAACGGCTGTATTTTCCGGAACAAAAACAACCATTTTTGTTTGTTATTGGTTTATGTACTTCATTTACTAATGATGTTTTACCAATTCCGGGATACCCGCCAATAGGTGTAAATTCTGTATTACCTTTACTAATACGATCAAAAGCTTCTAATAATAAATTGGTTTCGTTTTCACGACCATAAAGTTTTTTTGAAATATTAAGCTTTTCTATAAGATCATTTTTATATAATCCAAATAACTTTATATCTCCCGAATTTTTTAACATTTTCAAACATATTCTTAAATCGCTTTGCAGGCCCGTTATGCTCTGGTACCTGTTTTCCGCTGTTTTTTCCATTAGTTTTAGAATAATCTGTGAAATTGCTTCCGGTATTGTTTTATCAATTTCATTAGGTGGAACCGGTTTTTTGGCAAGGTGATTATATACAAGTTCTATAATATTACTTGTTTCAAATGGTAAATGTCCTGTCAGCATTTCATAAAAAGTAACACCCAGTGAATAAAAATCTGTGCGGTAATCTATAGAACGGTTCATCCTGCCGGTTTGTTCAGGTGAAATATAAGCTAGTGTGCCTTCCAGTTTTTTAATATTTCCAATGTCAGCTGTTTCATTATCCAGCAGAGTTGAAATACCAAAATCTATAATTTTCAGTTCGGAGGTTTTGGGATTCCATATAATATTTGATGGATTAATATCTTTGTGAATGATATTAGCATGGTGAATATGCTTAATACCTTCCAAAATTTTAATAGCAAGGCCAAGAAATTCTTCTAAAGTAAATTTGCGCTTCTTTAACCACCAGGCAAGTGACTCCCCGCCAAAATCTTCTTCTATTATCATTAAAGTATTCATATGCTTTTCTATACCATATACCCTAATAATCCATTCTGATTTGAGGTTTTTTAATATTTCGTATTCCTGATTATAACGTATAAGTTCTTCTGAAGATGGATGGTCCAGTTTAAGGATTTTAAGAATTACAGGATTGTTTTTTTCTTCTGCACGATAGACCAGTGAATTAGCACTTTCATATATTTGTGAAACAATAGAATAACTTGATATTTTTTTTTGCATATCGCTTTTCCAGATATCTATATGAATTGAAGAATCAAGTTAGTTATCAATTAAAAAGATAGCAACCCACTAAAAATCATAAGCGATTTTGTATCCTAAAACAAGCATTGTATTTAGATATGATTATTTTAAAAATATAAAAAGTAAATAACAAAGATAATTTATTGCATATGGATAAAAATTAAAAACGCCATGAAAATTTTTCCATGACGTATTTAACCTTATCAATTTAAATCTTTTTAATTATAGTTATTGTATAATATTTTTTTATAATATTCATTATAAGTATTAATTGAAGAATCATGAAACTCAACTTCTGCATAATCTAATATATAAGATTAATGGTTTTTTTGATTTTGCATTTATATATAAGTGTCCGCTTTTATTACATAATATTTACAAAATTGTACATTTATGTTTATATAACACCTCCAGTCTTGACTTTTTTGTCTCCGCATAAGTATTATTTTTACTATTATGACAGAAAAGAGATTACCCTTTACAAAACAACAGATAGAACAAATCATTAAGGAACATCCTACTCCTTTTCATATCTATGATGAAAAAGCCATAAGAGCAAATGAATATGGTGAATGATAGGGATATTTATAATCTGCGTTAAGATTTTTTCTAACAAAAGCACGCTGTAAAGAAAAAAATCGCGAAAATTGTATCCACAACGATAGAATGGAGAAAAAAACAGTTAAAATCTTTTGTAAATCTTATAAACTAAAGTCAAAATTATACTGTTCACTACATAAACAGACAAACTTACCCCTACGAAGCAAAAATAGAGGAAGAAAATTAATCAAAATCAAAACAAGATGACTTTAGCATTCGATTCTCGAGCCTTATCGTCTGAACCATATAATCTCAGGCTTGCATCGATGGAGAATCCGGAGTTCTTCCAGCTGAGCAGATTAGAAGTTTAGGTAAAGTAAACGTAAAAAACTTATGAGGAAGTCGCAGCAACACTTTATCAGTTAAATATTCACCAAAAAGTAAAGTCCGTTTTTGCGAACAGCAGGGGCAAAAAAGAAACTGTTTACAAGAAAATGGGACAAAAAAATCGTGATTACATTCAGGATTAGTACATTTAACACGTGCAATTCGAGTGTTTACAACTAAATTGTCCCCATCTCTGTCCTCATTTTCATAAATTGTTGTGAGAAGATACTTATTTCCAGTTTCTATATCATCTTCATCATCATCATAATAACCCGGTCCATAAGGGTTAGAACAATTAATAAATAAGAGTGCAGTAAAGCATAGTATAACTAACGACAATGTTGAATAAATAGTCTCTAATTTCATAGTTTCACCTTTCAAATAAATTTTTTGTATTTTAAAATAATTTAATCTGTATAGAAAAGCAGTCAATAAATGTTGCAAATATTAGCTTTTTGTACTGAAGCATAAATTATTTTTGTTTGTCAAATTAATCTTTGTATAAAAATCTTTAATCTCTATTAACGTCCTTTTAAATCATAGATAAACAGATATCTGTTTGCTATACTATAAATACAATAGCGAAATTCAATAAAAAAACTTTATTTTTTTCTCCTTATCACGATTTATTTTCTATTGTTTACTTGTTTATCGTTTATCACCAAAAAATATTGCTTTGTAATATTTATTTTGTTTATAGATATTGCTTATTGCTTTTGCAAGAATTGTGCCAGTTTAGATATAAACTATTAATTTCATATACTATAAGAAATTATAATATTTTACAGATTTCATATTTTGTTTTAACACTTATGGTGTTTGCATAGTAAATACAGAGAAAACTGACTAATTATATGTATTGCAAAAAATTATTAGCTTATGCATAACGGTGATATTAGAGATATTGTATATTTTTGCAGTTAGCCGATCACAGTTTACGATTAACGATAGCAGAAATCGAAAAGTGCCTATGAAATGCAATATTTGATTCATCCGGATTATATATAGAAGCAAATGAAATTATTTGTTCACGGTTCTCTTAAAACTTATATTTTTTAGTAAGAGCTTGAATAATTTGTTTAAGACACAAATCTACAGAAAGGGCGAGTACTGCTGCTCCTAAAGCTCCCTGAACTACAAAAGAACTATTATAGCGGACAAGACCAGCTACAATTGGAACTCCCAATCCTCCTGCACCAACAACAGCGCCTATAGTAGCGGTCCCAATATTTATAACAACTGAAGTTCTAACTCCTGCCATAATAACCTGCGAAGCCAGGGGTAATTCGATTTTTAATAGTATCATTATTCTTCCCATACCTAAGCCTTTTGCTGCTTCAAAAACCTCTATTGAAACCGAAGAAATACCGGATATAGTATTATTAAGAATAGGTAGAATACCGTATAAAAACAAAGCAACTACCACTGGCCAGAATCCAAAGCCAAGGAATGGAATTGCCAATGCCAATACTGCTACTGGAGGAAATGTCTGAGCGATGGCACCAATGTTTTTAAATAGGGTCTGGAATTCCTCACCACTTTTCCTTGTGACAAAAATTCCGATTGAAATACCGCAAATTATAGCTCCAAGACTGGAAAGAGAAACTATAACTATATGATCTAAGAATAGGACTATCATAGGAATGCGGGGATATACAACTTCTTTTAAGGAAGGGAAGCAAAAAGTTAAAAAGGCCTCTAATAAGTAACTATTTAATAAGAAAACCATGGCTATGATGATCAGTATAATATCCCTAATAAAGCGAAATCTTTTTTTCATGTGTTTTTTGTTTTTCCTTCAATATCATCCAGAGATATTTCACCAATCAAAACCCCTTGCTTATCTACAACTGGTACAGTTTTAACCCCTTGGCTAATAATTTTTGATAAAGCTTCTTTTAGGGTTGAATTACTTTGGAGGGCAAAGGATTTATAATCTATCATAGTCATAGCTGATTCAATTGTATCATGATTCTTAATATCAAAAATATCCAGCCATCCTACGAGACAACCCAATTTATCGGTTATCCAGACATACCTATCTCCAGTTTTATTAATTGAATTAGGTGGATTAGTTATTAGGGTTTGTAATGCCTTTCTCATAATATCAGATACAGGAAATCTGATTAATCTTTTTAGGGCCCGGTCTGTTCCTACAAAGTCCCTCACAAAATGATTTACGGGATGGGAGAGAATTTCCTCTGGGGAACCGTACTGAACAATAGAGCCATTTTTCATAATAACTATCTTGTCTGCTAAGCGGATAGCTTCGTCCAGATCATGGGTTACAAAAACAATCGTTTTTTTAACTATAGATTGTATTTTTATGAATTCTGTCTGTAATTTTTCTCTGGTGAGGGGATCCACAGCACCAAAAGGTTCATCCATGAGAAGGATGGGAGGATCAGCAGCTAACGCCCTGGCTACACCAACACGTTGAGCTTCACCACCGGAAAGCTCATAGGGGTATTTAAAACAGTAATTTGTGGCATCAAGACCCACAAGATCTAAAAGCTCTTCTACCCTATTTTCTATACGCCTCTTTTCCCATTTAAGTAACCTCGGTACTGTAGCTATATTTTCAAATACTGTCATATGAGGAAAAAGTCCAACACTTTGAATAACATACCCTATTTTTCGTCTTAACAGTTTTGGTTTTATGGTTAAAATATCCTCATTTCCTATTGTTATTGATCCGGAAACAAGTTCTATCATACGATTGATAGTTTTTAAGGTTGTTGTTTTTCCGCAACCCGAAGGGCCTATTAAAACAACAAGAGTGCCACCAGATATACTAAGATTAATTCCCTTTAAAACTATTTCTTTACCATAGCAGGCTTCTACATTATTTAGCTCTATCATACACAAGAATTCCTTTGGGTGTTATGGCTTTTTTTACTATATTCATTAATCGATCTACACTCAGGGCAATGGCTATTATAGGAAGGGTACCTAATAAGATAAGATCGGAAACTGATTGACCTAAACCTTGAAATATAAATACTCCCATACCACCGGCACCAATAAGGGCTGCCACCGCTGTATTCCCCACAGATTGAACCATAGCAGTTTTTATACCGGTAATGATAATGGGTATTGCAAGGGGGATTTCAATTGTAAAGAGTAGTCTACTCTTACTCATGCCCATACCCCTTCCTGCTTCAAGAACTCCCTTATCAACTAAGGTTATACCTGTATAGGTATTTAAAACTATAGGTAACAAACCATAAAGGGTTAAAGCAATGATTGCCGGAGCATTGCCGATACCCTTTATTCCAATAGTTCTGAGTATGGGAAATTCTTTAGAAAGATAAGCTAAAGGGGCAATCAATAATCCAAAAAGAGCAAGACTGGGAATTGTTTGTACACTACCTGCAAAAGTGATGATAGGATTTGCCAATAATTTATTTTTAGCAGAAAGAATACCCAGAGGTAATCCAATTAATAAAGCGCAGGCAATAGATGCTCCTACTATAATGAGATGATTAAAAAACTCATTTATAAAACGAGTCTGTATGGAAAAAAACTCCTTTACCACAGAAAGATGTTTGTAGAAACCTGCAAAAAATAGGATAACAATTAATAGTATAAATAAAATAATTAATTTACTTGTAGTTTTTTTATACTTATTATACCTGGGCTGTTTTAATATTGAAAAAAGAAAAAGATATAATCCTAAATTAAATAAAATAAAACCTATTCCTGGGGAAATACGGGCAATAGTATTTGAGCCTGGAATATAAATAAATCCTGTAACACCTAAAAGTATCCAAATAGAAAAAAGCATCGAGAGTATTACAAATATTAATGGATAACTTTTATTTTTTGCAAAAAAAAGAATCAAGATAGAACATAACACAAAACAAATTAGTAAAAATCCCAGGGGAATATCAGGAACAAGGTATAATCCAGTTCCACTTAATACTCTATTGTCTTTTAGAGAGGCAAAAGAAAAAAAGAAAGAGGATATTATTAAAACAGTGCTGGAAATCTCCAGCTTTATTGATGAAAAGTTATTCATCGATTCATTAAAAGGAGCCTATTTCAGATATCCATTATTTTTTAGATACTCATAAGCAACTTCCCGAGCTGGTTTCCCTTCTACAGCAATTTGAGAATTCAGAGATTGGAGAGTTACCAAATCCAGAGAAGAAAATACCGGTTTTAGAAGTTCTTCTATCATAGGATATTTTTCTAAAATTTCTTTACGTATAATAGGGGCTGGTTCATATACAGGCTGAACATTAAGGTTATCCTCTAACACAATTAAATAAAGTGCAGCTAATTGGCCATCTGTTCCATAGGCCATTGCAGCGTTTACATTGTTAGTTTTATTGGCAGCAGCCTGTTCTGTTGTTGCTGTGTTTCCTCCGGAAAGTACCAATAATTGCGATTCATTTAGAGTAAATCCGTAAGCTTCTTCAAAGGCAGGTAATGCCGCAGGACTGGATACAAATTCTTCGGAACAAGCTAATTTAAAATCACCGTTATTATTAATATAATTTCCAAGATCGGAAAGAGTCTTTAACCCATAATCGTCTGCTATATCCTTTCTAATTGCAATTGCCCATGTGTTATTTGCCGGTGCAGGAGTTAGCCAAATAAGATCATTGGCCTCTTCATCCATTTGCTTAACTTTATTATATCCTGCAATTGCGTCTTTCCAGATATTATTTGTTGCATCTGAAAAGAAAAAAGCTCCATTTCCTGTGTATTCTGGATAAATATCTATTTCATCATTAATAATAGCTGCTCTAATAAGATCTGTTGGGCCAAACTGGGTTTTATCGGTAATAGTAAATTCATTTTCCGCAAGGATAAGGATTATCATATTACCCAGGAGAGAACCCTCTGTATCAATTTTAGATGCTACCACTATAGGTCCCTTTATTTGTGATTTAGAATCGCAATTGATCATTGAAAAAATCAAAATAATCAAAATAATACTAAAAAATATTCTTTTGCATATTTTCATATATATCTCTCCTTGAATTTTACATCTTAATTTTTGTCTAATAGTTTATCTAAATAACTTAGACAAAGTAAGGAGAATCGTCAATAAAAAATTAATATTAAGAAATTTCGATCTCAACACCCTTCCAAAAAGCATAATAACCCTTTATATTACTTGCTTCTGCTTTGGGTTCAGGATAATACCATGCGGCATCTTTGTTAATCTTTCCATTTACTAAAATATTTTTATAACTGGCCAATCCCTTCCATGGGCATGTAGTATGTGTAGAGCTGTTTGTTAAATAATCTATTTTAACACTCTCGGGTGGAAAATACTGGTTTCCCTCCACGCTTATTGTTTGATCACTTTGAGCAATGATATATTCGTTCCAAATTGCTTTTGTCATAATGTACTTATCCCCCTTTCTATATAAATTAATATACAAAATTCTTAAAACAGTGACCTTAAAAATATTGATATTTTGTAAAAATATTACTATTTTTTAAATAGTGGTGCTATGACAATAAAAAAAATTACCTCTGGGTACTATTTAATTTCAGGAATATATACCTTATCAGCAGCCTTAATATGGGGAATAAACACCCTTTTTTTATTGGATGCAGGATTAAATATATTTGAAGTTTTTGTTGCTAATGCTGTTTTTACAGCTAGTATGGTCTTATTTGAGATACCTACAGGTGTTCTGGCAGATACACGGGGAAGACGTATATCCTTTCTTCTTAGTGTAGTAATACTTTCTATTGGGACCTTAGGTTATGTAACAGTAGCTGTTTTTTTTGATGGTTCTTTATTGCTTTTTTGTCTTATGGGAATAGTCTTAGGACTTGGATTCACATTTTATAGCGGTGCCGTAGAAGCATGGGTTGTAGATGCTTTAAAATCTGTAGGATTTACTAGTAAACTTGACACTGTTTTTATCCGGGCATCTATGATTAATGGGATAGCCACTCTTTTAGGGACACTAGGGGGTGGAATTATTGGAACCTGGAATTTGGGGATTCCATATCTAATTCGTGCTGGATTATTAATTCTTGTGTTTGGGATCGCCTGGTTTTTTATGAAGGAAATTGGTTTTAAACCCAGAGCCTTAAAGTTTAGAGAGATTCCAAAAGCGATGAAAAAAGTAGCCCTGGCAAGCATTCTTTATGGCTGGGGAAGAACCTCTGTACGGTTAATCATGATCTTCTCATTTATACAGTTTAGTTTTTTTATCTGGGCCTGGTATGCCTGGCAACCATATTTTCTTAGTTTGTATGGTAATCCTGATGCTGTATGGCTTGCAGGGATTATTGCTGCCTTAGTTTCTTTTGCTATGATTTCTGGAAATTTTATTGCAAAGAGACTCATAAAGCTTGCTGCCAAGCGCACAACAATCCTTCTAGGTGCATCACTTATTCAATCAATTTTCTTTATAATTATAGGTTTAAATAATTCTTTTTTTATCTCTGTTCTCTTTTATTTATTTTCCATGATTTGTTTTGGAATAACAGGTCCTATAAAACAATCCTTCCTCCATCAACTCATACCGACAGAACAAAGGGCAACCATAGTATCTTTTGATTCCCTTATAGGAAGTGGCGGGGGTGTTCTTGGACAAACCAGTTTTGGTTTTATATCTCAGGTTTATTCTATTGGGTTTGGTTTCTTAACTGGTGGAGCCTTTACATTATTACAATTACCTTTTTTATTTCTCCTTCGCAAACAGAAAGAGAAAGCTGATAAATTTAAATAATATTACATAATAAGCCAGCTAAAGTCATTTGTACAAAATGGATTCTGCATTAAAAAAATGAATAGTAATTCTTTTACTCATGTTTTAATAGAAACATTTTAATTAAAAATGAGCTGAATTAGTTATATTTCTGAGGTAAATTGCTTTTCGCATTAAAGATAATTCATTGCTCTGAGAGAAATTAATTACATCGCAATTGGCTCTTAAAACATTTTAGGCAAGGATTTCACTATATATCAACAAAATGGCTGGAATCTTGGTGGAAGAATGATAAATGCAAAACAAAATAATATTTCCTATTATAAGGACCTGAGTTGCAGGATCTGGATACCTTTAATGATCTAAAACAGGTTTTAGAGAATGAGGACTTAAAGCTAAACAAATTAAGAACCTGGTTTATTTTCCATTGTTTTGCAAGATGCTTTATTATATTATCTATCTGTTCCGGATTTATTATAAAAGCTGCTATACGCATTTCAGAGCCGCATTTATTGCAAATAATCGAAATTGCGACAATTATTACTTTATAGGTTAATATTGTCAATATGTATTATAAAAGATTATATAGTCAGAAATTGAAAAAAATTGCAAAATACTTTCCTGTTATAATTTTATCCGGTGCAAGGCAATCGGGTAAAACTACTCTACTAAAAAAGACATTTGAATCCTATAATTACGTATCACTGGATTTACCGAGCAAAGCCGAACAGGCAGAGAATAATCCGGATGATTTTTTAACAGAACACCCCAATCCATTAATAATAGATGCGGTGCAGTATGCTCCCGGTCTTTTTCGCTATTTGAAAACATTTATAGATTAAAACCGGCACGCTATGGGAAAACTAATTTTAACAGGAAGTCAACAACCCTCATCAGAGGTGGGGGCATGTTATGCCCCTATAAGGGGCTTTTATTACTGAAATAATTTTCCTTGTGTTTCTATTCTATCAAGTTTATCTTGATTCTTGATATATTCTCTTATTACTCCTTCATTTATACCTACTGTACTCACATAATATCCTCTACCCCAAAAATGACATCCCCAGTATTTCTTCTTCAATTCTGGAAATTTATTAAACATCCTAATTGCAGACTTTCCTTTCAGAGTTCCAATTATTTCTGAGACAGCATGTTTCGGCGGTATCGAAAG
>SDBV01006855.1_pt1 | contig 15687 bp, 14 predicted proteins | sample 2277081 | NCBI WGS metagenome assembly SDBV01 (sample SAMN10402039, study PRJNA504765) | marine sediment metagenome | isolation source: marine sediment core GS10_PC15, 223 cmbsf | place: Arctic Ocean: Southern Knipovich Ridge | collected 2010
ATTTAAAAAAATACTTGGCTGAATTTTATCGGGGCTAGGTTTGCCGCTATGATAGCAACCGAGTTATATAGAAAAAATGCTTCAGGATTTAAGGTCTGTTTCAATTACATTTGGGATGGGTTTTTTCTTTACAATATCTTTTGAAAATCGTTTTTCTGAGTTCGTTTTCCTCTTGAAGTCCATTTTGATGTTCCAGGGCGGGGTGAGATATGTATTCGGGCTGTAATAAGGAGATCGATATATGCCGTAGCAGTAATTCAGTAAGGGTATCACTTTTTTTACACTCAGCGGTGTAAATAATGATTAATAAAGGAAACAGTATCAATGAAATCCGATGAAAAAATATATGCTATGGTAATTGCCCCCTATTTTTTCATTATGCTTATCTTAACCGCTGTGCCGGTGGTTTTCCTTATTTATATCAGTTTTACCGGGTTGAAGCTGACGAACATAGGGGGTACCCTTTCGCTAACAGGGCTGGATAATTTTATCCAATTGTTATCGGATCAAAGATTTCTGAATTCGATGTGGGTCACGATTAAGTTTATTACCATTCAGGTCGTTATCCAACTGGTACTCGGTCTTTTTATTGCTCTGCTTATAAATAATATTAAGTGGGGAGCGACCATCATCAAATCACTCTTTGTGGTACCATTGGTTGTTCCGCCGGTTCTAGTCGGACTTATATTTAGAGTATTATCCACACCGCAGTTGGGGGGATTTGGCTGGATTTCAGATATTTTGGGATTGCCTTCGATTGACTGGCTGAGCAGTCCGAGTGCGGCCTTTTGGGCTGTGATAATGGCCGCCGTATGGGTGTGGACTCCTTATGTCATACTGATGTATTCGGCCGCGTTGGAAAGTCTGCCTAAAGAACCTTTTGAAGCCGCCAAAATCGACGGGGCTTCGACCCTTCAAACCCTATACCATGTTACCCTGCCGCTTTTAAAACCGGTCACTTATATTGTTCTTTTTTTCCGGATTCTTGAAGCCATGGCGATTTTTCCCATCATTTACACCATGACTTCCGGGGGACCTGCGCAGGCAACGGAGCCTACGAACTATCTGGTTTTCCAGAACGCTTTTCATTATTACAAAATCGGGTATGCTGCGGCGATGATGCTTGTTTTTTTTGGGCTGCTGATCATTTTTAATCTTTTTTTTGTAAGAGGCATTATTAAAAAATTATAGGCGCTGCTATGAACAAAAAAATATACACATGGGGAACATACACACTGCTTTTTTTTATCCTTGGGGTAGCTTTTTTTCCAATTTTTTGGTTGATCCTTCTCTCTTTGAAGACACAAGTTCAAGCCATGACTTATCCGCCGCTTTTTATTTTTAAACCGGCCTGGCAGAATTTTGCCAGACTCTTTACCGATGATTCTTTTTTTGGATTTTCACTTTTAAATAGTGTAATTGTCAGTATAGGTAGTGTCACCACATCACTCATAATCGGTGTGCCGACTTCATATGCGTTGTTGCGTTCCAAATTTCGGTTTAAAAAAATCCTACTATCCTGGAATCTAACTACCCGTATGGTTCCCGGGATGGTTTTTATTTTACCCTATTTTACAGCTTATCAAATAATTGGACTGCGAGATACGTATACCGGCCTCATCCTTATATATGCGATATACAATTTACCTTTGGTCATATGGATCATGGTTCCTTTCTTCGATCAGATCCCAAGAGACATCGAAGAAGCGGCCAGGGTCGATGGTGCCTCACTTTTCGACACATTCTTTCGGATCGTTTTACCCCTGTCGACGCCCGGGCTCATTACCGCCACGATATTAACCTTCATTTTCAGTTGGAATGAGTTTATTTTTGCCGTTATTTTGACCCGGCGTCATGCAATTACGGCACCAGTAGCAATTACCAAATATATTGCCTATGAGGGGCTTGAGTGGGGAACGATGGCGGCAGGTGGTGTCCTCATGCTAATACCGGTAGTGGTTATTTCAGTTCTAATCCGCAAGTATATGGTGAAAGGCCTTATGGCAGGCGCGGTTAAAGGATAGTGGATGTAATTTGCTATTTTGCTATGAATTCGAAATTTTTTTAGATTTGAATGATGTGGCAACCGAAAATTTCTAACAACCAAAAGCATGCCTTAAACCGTGTCTGCACAAAAACCAGGATTTTTTGTGCAGACACTAAATAAGTGGCCGGTTAATAATTAAGGAGATAATCAAGTGGGTAGTATTTCAATCATAAATGTCCGCAAGGTGTTTGATAACGGGTTTGTTGCCATCCCGGATATGAGTCTTGAGATTCAAGATAAAGAATTTCTGGTACTGGTCGGCCCATCCGGATGCGCGAAATCGACCACACTGCGGATGATTGCAGGACTAGAGGAGATTACGAAAGGTGAAATATATATAAATAATCGCCTGATTAATGATTTGCCACCAAAAGATCGTGATATCGCAATGGTTTTCCAAAATTATGCCTTATACCCACATATGAATGTTCGTAAAAATATTGCCTTTAGTCTGAAAATGGCCAAACTTCCCAAGGATGAGATTGAACGCAATGTGCGTGAAGCCACAGAGATTTTAGGGATTAAAAACCTATTGGATCGGAAACCGAGTGAGCTTTCAGGTGGACAGAAACAAAGGGTCGCCTTGGGGCGGGCAATTGTACGGAAACCGGAAGTTTTTTTATTTGATGAGCCATTAAGCAATCTCGATGCAAAGCTCAGGGTTCAGATGCGCGTGGAACTTAAAAAATTACATGAAAGGCTTAAAACGACTGTTGTTTATGTGACTCACGATCAGACCGAGGCGATGACAATGGGTACGCGGATTGTGATATTAAAACAAGGGGTAATCCACCAGGTGGGTGAACCGTTGACAATTTACAATAATCCGATAAATAAATTTATCGCCGGATTTATCGGTAGCCCCGCCATGAATTTTGTTCCATGCCGGGTAATAGAGAAAAATTCAGCCCTTTGGCTGGATTGTGGAGATTTTAAAATACCGCTTACGGATCATAAAGCTCAAAAAGTAAACGCATCCGGTAAAAAAGACTTTACTCTTGGAATTCGCCCGGAAGATATTTGTTTGAAGAAAAACAGTACGGAAAAAAAGCCGGATAGTTTTCTAAAAGCACAGGTTATCGTCATTGAGCCCTTAGGTAGAGAATGTTTTATTGAATTGGATACCGGTCAACATACGCTAACGGCTATTATTGATTCTTCATATGCATGTCGTGTTCATCAAAAAATTGAATTGAATATCAATTCAGATAAAATACATCTTTTTATGAATGATAAAAATGAGAACGCTATTTTTTGAACCCTTAATCCGTTTTCGCTATAATAAGAGAGACAAATTATGGACAAAATTAAAAAACGACCTTTCGGCAATACGGGAATTGCAGTATCTGAAATAGGATTTGGTAGCTGGCCAATTGGTGGCAGCCATTATGGGGACGTGTCGGATAGCGACGGAATAGAGGCGATTGAAACGTACATTGATTCCGGTGGCAATCATATTGATACCGCGCGAGGGTATGGCAAGAGCGAATTGTTGGTTGGGAAAGTTTTAAATAATTTAGACCGGGAGAGTATTTTTCTGGCCAGTAAAACAATAAAGGGCGATTGTCTGGATACCATTCCGGAGATTCGGAAGGAGCTTGAAACGTCACTGCGCCAGTTGAAAACAGATTATCTGGATCTTTATTATCTGCACCTGCCCCCGGATGATACCGAAACCATCAAGCGGGCCATCGATGAGTTTGAAACGCTTAAAGACGAAGGCAAAATCAAATTCATCGGGGCATCGATCAAGGCCGCCGATGTTACGCCGGCCACGCTGGAGTTATGCCATCAATATATCGATACCGGACGCGTGAATGCCTTACAGGTTGTGTATAGCATTTTGCGCCAGTTGCATACGGGTATGTTCGAACATGCATTTGAGAAAGGTGTCGCAATAATCGCCAGGACTGCAATGGAAAGTGGGTTTTTAAGCGGCAAATATAAACCGGAACATGTATTTAACGGGAAGATTAAAAATGATCACCGCAATCGCTGGTCAGCGGAAAAACAGAAAAAGATTTTTGCATTGAGTCAGGAGATGAAAAATTGGGCAGTGGTCTCCCCCTATCAAACCCTGGCCCAGGTTGCCGTTAAATTTTCTTTGGTCCCCAGGCAGATTTCCAGTTTGATCATTGGGGCCAAGAACGCTCATCAGTCTCGATTGAATGCTGATACGGCTTTATTGCCCGACCTTAGAAGTGAAATAGTTGAAAAGCTAGTCAGTGAATATGCGGAAATGACTGCATTAGCAAATATCGGCTAACGATTAGAGTTGCGACCATCGGCCATAATCGGGTGGGCGGTGTTTAAAAAAGGACAAGGAAGCATTAAGAATAGGATCATTTTGTATGCCGATAATGACGTCACGTGAAAGATTACTGCGAGCACTCAGGCATGAAGAGCCGGATAGAATTCCACTTGATCTGGGTGGGATCCCGACCGGTATTGAAACAGCACCATTTGATGCGCTCAAGAAGTACCTGGGCAAAAATTGGCAAACAAAGAACTTCATGCGCGATCACGTGGAACCACCCGAAGAAATGCTTCGGTTGTTTGGAATCGATACGCGCTACGTTCGAATTAAACCACCCGGTAATTTTAAAATTAAAATCAACCCTGACAATTCTTATTTTGATGAATGGGGCACCAAGTGGATAAAACCCGCAGGAAGTTTATATTGGGACCCCATAGATCATCCCTTGAAAGATGCCACCATTGAGGATTTGGAATCATATCCCTGGCCGGACCCGGACGATGCAGGCAGATACACCGGCTTAAAGGATGAAGCAAAAAATTTGCATGAGAATTCTAAATATGCGATTGTGGGCGACATACCGGTATTTGGGGCCATGGATTATGCCTGCCTTTTTCTGATGGGCTCCGAGCGGTTTTACATGGATGTTATTTTAAATCAAAAGTTTATCCTAAGACTTTTTGAGATTTTGACGGATCTGCAATTAAGGTTTTATAAAAATTACTTAAATGCAATCGGAAAATATATCGATGTTATCATGGTCGCTGAAGATTTGGGTGGTAACAGCGGGCCTCTGATCTCCCCTGAGCATTACCGCAAACTGTTGAAACCATTCTCGTCAAAACTTTGGAAATTCGTAAAAGAAAAAACGGATGCATACCTGTTTCTGCATTGCTGCGGCAGCGTTTACAAACTAATTCCTGATTTAATCGAACTGGGTGTCGATGCCTTAAATCCGACCCAGGTTAGTGCCGCAGGTATGGAGACAAAAAGATTAAAAGCTGAGTTCGGTGATAAACTGACATTTTGGGGGGCAATCGACACCCAAAAGGTCATGCCGTTCGGAAGCCCCGAAGATGTTGAAAATGAAGTCAAAAAGCGGGTTTATGATTTGGCGCCAGGCGGCGGCTATGTGCTTACTGCGGTACACAACATTCAAGCCGGTGTTAAACCGGAAAATGTTTGTAAAATGTATGAAGCCGCGCTCAAGTACGGGACCTATCCTATAAATGGCTGAGTCATTAACCCTCAAATCTTGCCTGATCATCAAATAGGGAGATAAATAGTGATGTATGAAGAATTGACAGCTGCTATAGAGCAAGGTGATTTTGCAGCAACCAAGAGGATAATTAATAAGCACTTAGATGCGGGTACACCTCCCACCGAGATTATAGACTCCGGAATCAACAAGGCCTTAAAAATTGTCGGCACCAAATTTTCATCCGGCGATTGCTATATACCCGAAATGATGGTTGCCGCCAAAGCGTCTCAAGTCGGGCTGGAAACATTAAAGCCGTTTTTGGTTAAACAGAAAATCAAATCAAAAGAAAAAATCGTTATTGGAACTATTAAGGGTGATTTACATGATATTGGTAAGAATATCGTTGCGATGACCCTTGAGGCCGCCGGTTTTAAAGTGTTCGATCTGGGAGTGGATATACCGGCCGAACAGTTTGTTAAAACCCTTAAAAGCGAAGACGCCCAAATCGTTGCGCTTTCCTGCCTCTTAACAACAACTTTATCCGCTGTTGAAGAAACAGCTAAAGTTATTCAAAGTTCTATCCCGAACGGTAGAGTTAAGATTATGATTGGCGGCCCACCTACCACAGATGTGTATGCCAAGGAAATCGGTGCCGATTTTCGAGGTGAATTGGCCTATGACGCGGTTCTTCAGGCGCGGGCATGGTGTGATGATTAAATGTATCGGAATTTTAAGAATTATTTGAATGGAGAATTCAGATGGGGATTTATTTGGCGGGAATCGATTTAGGAACAACCGGGGCAAAAGGGATGATATTTGACTATGACGGTCGTCCGCTGTCCGGTGCTTATCGAGAGTATCCCTGCAGCTACCCCCGACCGGGTTGGGTTGAACAAAATCCAATTCTTCTAGTTGATGCAACCATGGAAGCCATGGGGCAGGCTGTGAAAGATAGCGGGGTCCGACCTCAAGATATTGTATCGGTCTCACTTTCAGCTCAGCGGTGCTGCGGAATATTTTTAGATGCCCGGGAAGCAATTCTACGCCCCATGATCTCCTGGCAGGACAATCGAACCCAACAGGAGGTGCAAGAGATTGCGGCCCTTATTGATGAAGCCGCCTATTACGAAAAAACCGGATTCCCTAACAGTACGACCTGGCTGCTGTCCAAAATACTATGGGTTCGAAAAAATGAGCCTGAAGTTTGGGAAAAGACACGTCGCGTTGTGCAGATGCACGATTACTTTCTCCGAGCGCTTGGGGTAGAGGCGTATTATGTGGATCACAACGATGCGGGATTTTTCGGTATTTTCAATACAACCAGCGGTACGTGGGATGAAGAACTTTTGGATCTGTTCGAAATTCCAAAAGAAATTTTACCCATCCCTGAGAAGTCGGGAACCCTGGTGGGCAAGGTTTCATCAGAGGCTGCCGACAAATGCGGTCTTGCCCCTGGAACTCCCATCAGCGTCGGGGCCGGTGATCAGAGCGCGGGCGCTGTAGGCGCGGGGATTGTGCGGAAAGGGCGGGTTTCGGTTTCACTGGGAACGGCCGGAGCCGTGACCGCCTATCTGGATGACCCTTTCCGTGATCCTGCGGCAAAAACCATGGTAACTTCTCATCCTATTCACGGCAGTTGGCTGCTGGAAGGGCTTCAGGCCGCTGCCGCCAGCGTTTATCGCTGGTATCGAGATGAATTCGGAAGCGCAGAGTTGCTTGAGGCGAATCGGAGCGGCGCTGATTTTTACGAACTGATGAATACCAAGGTGGCAAAGATTCCTCCCGGGGCTAACGGCCTGTTGGTTATGCCCTATTTCGCCGGAGCGGCAACGCCCCGTTATAATCCGTCAGCTAGGGGAATGGTGCTGGGTTTGACTTTCGCCCACGACCGGATTGCAGTCGCCCGGGCCTTCATGGAAGGCATCAGTATGGATATGAGAGATATGCTGAATTCCATGTTGAATTCCGGGGTGGAGGTGAGGGAAGCCCGTATTCTGGGGGGGCCGACAAAATCCGCGGTCTGGAACCAGATCCAAGCGGATATTTACGGGATTCCCGTCAGCAGTTTGAAGGTGGCGGATGCTACGGTTTTGGGAGCGGCCATACTAGGCGGTGTCGGGGCGGGTGTTTTTGCATCCATTAAAGAAGGCGCCGAAAAGCTGGTTCGCCTGGACCGGCGATACGAACCGGATGCCCAACATATCCAAATTTATGATACGCTGTATGGCATCTACCGCCGTACCTATGAGAGTCTTGAAAATAGCGGCGTTTTTTCTGACTTGGCATCCATCCAGGCATAATCAAGGTGGGTGGTAGGTGATTTTTCAAAGCCTGATAAATATTGAAAGCTGCTCGGACCTGTCGAACATAGCGCTATGAACAGCATCTTATATTCCGTATCAAAAAGACCCGGTATACCGTCCGCACGGAGGACACAATTTGAAGATAAGTAAGAAAAAATTAAAAGAGATGTACCTCATGATGGTGCAAACTCGGAAATTTGAAGAAAAAGCGGCCCATTTGTTTTCTTTGGGCAAGGTTCACGGTACGGCCCATTTTTGTGTGGGCGAGGAAGCCGCCGGTGTGGGCGCATCCAGTGCGCTGGCCCTAGAGGATTTGGTCTACGTCACCCATCGAGGCCATGGGCAATGTATCGGTAAGGGCATGGATATCAACCGCATGATGGCTGAATTTTTGGGTAAAGAGACGGGATACTGTAAGGGAAAAGGCGGGTGCATGCATATCGCCGGCATTGAAGTGGGTAATCTGGGTTCCAACGGCATTGTCGGCGCCGGAATTCCGATTGCCGTAGGCGCAGCCTTGTCTACCCAAATGCAAGGTATTGACCGTGTTGTTCTCTGCTTTATGGGTGATGGGGCGACTAACGAAGGAACCTTTCACGAATCTCTGAACCTTGCCTCAATCTGGAAGCTTCCCATTATTTTTTTATGTGTCAATAATCAATATGGAATGTCTATGCCCGTCAAACGCTCTATGAACATTGATGATATTTCCATCCGAGCGTCTTCATACGGGATACCCGGTGAAGCCATAAACGGCAACGAAATCCGAGGGGTCTATTCAACTGTAAAGAAGGCTGTAACGTATGTCAAAAAATACGGCCCAAAACTAATTGTCTGCAATACGTATCGAATCATGGGACATTCGAAAAGCGATGCGAATGTTTACCGCACTAAGAAAGAAATTAATGCCTGGAAGCAAAAATGTCCCATCAAAACAATGCGTAATTATCTGGTTAAAAATAAGATACTTTCTAATAAAGAACTGGACGAAATCGATAAGGAGGCTGCAGCTGACATAGAATCAGCCGTAGCGTATGCTGAGGAGAGCTCATATCCGTCAATTGAGACTATATTTGATGACGTTTATGCTTAAAGGAGCTTGATGAGAACATCATGAGAGAGATCACTTACGCTCAAGCAATCAATGAAGCGATGAGTCAGGAGATGCGCAGAGACGATAAAGTCTTTTTTCTGGGGGAAGATATCGGGATATACGGGGGTGCTTTCGGTGTATCGGTTGGTATGTTTGCTGAATTTGGTGGAGATCGGGTGCGGGATACCCCTATTTCGGAAGCGGCGATAATCGGGGCGGCTGTTGGCGCGGCCTGTACCGGTATGCGTCCGATTGCCGAATTGATGTTTAGCGATTTTTCTGCGGTGGCTATGGATCAGATCGTCAATCAGGCTGCCAAAATGCGCTATCAGTTCGGTGGTCAGGCAAAAGTCCCCCTAGTTATCCGCATGCCCGGCGGATCGGGCGCCGGCGCCGCCGCCCAGCATTCCCAGAGTATCGAAGCCTGGTTTTGTCATGTCCCCGGACTGAAAGTCGTGGTTCCTTCTTCACCATACGATGCCAAGGGTCTCCTGATTTCAGCCATTCGAGATGATAACCCGGTGATGTTTTTCGAGCAAAAACTGTTGTACCGCCAAAAGGGACCGGTTCCTGAGGAAACATATACCATACCATTGGGGGTGGCCGAGGTGAAGAGAACCGGAAAGGATCTGACCCTGATAACATATGGCAGAATGCTGCCCCTCTGTCTGGAAGTAGCGGATAAGCTGGCGAAAAAAGAGATTTCAATCGAGGTTATCGACCCTCGAACTCTGCTGCCCTTAGACAAAGGGAGCTTGATCGCATCCGCTAAAAAAACCGGGAAAGTTTTGATTGTACATGAAGCGGTACAAACCGGTGGGATAGGAGGAGAAATTTCAGCGATTATATCCGATAGCGATGCGTTTTTCTATCTCGATGCCCCCATCAAACGGATCGGTGGCCTGGATGTCCCCATACCATACTGTTTTGAACTGGAAAGAGAAGTGGTTCCCACGGCTGATAGCATCACCCAGGCTGTCTATCAATTGATGCAATAAGGGAGGTAGTGAATGGCGACACGTGTATTTATGCCCAAAGCCGGTATGGACATGGAAGAAGGTATTATCGTTCTATGGTTTAACAAAGAAGGCGACACGATCAAAATAGGCGAGCCGATGGTAGAGATAGAAACCGATAAGGTCAATATGGAAATTGAAGCTCCGGCCACCGGGATATTGTTAAAAATTATTCGCCAGGAGGGCGAAACCGTGCCAGTAACCGAGACAATCGCATGGATCGGTGAGCCTGGAGAAAAAATCGAAGAAAATGAAGCGCTCGAAGTTGACGCTTCTTCCTCGAAGAACAAAACTGAAAAGAGGGTTGTTTCGAAACAAGAGGCATCCTCAACTAGTGCTTTGCAGCCCGAAGGGGTTAAAATTGCCGCCACGCCGCTAGCCCGCAGACTTGCAGCAGAAAAAGGCGTTGACATTAGAACCATTGCAGCTTCGGGTAGTTCCGGAGAAGTGAAAGCACGAGATATTGAAACTATCAAATCCATCAGTGCCACCCCACTTGCCCGTAAGATTGCCATGGATTTAAGCATCGATCTTGCATCTTTAAATGGCAGCGGTTTTGGCGGGAAGATTAAAGAAGCCGATGTATTGACGGCAAATGCAGTAGTTGCTCCGGAAAATTATCCATCGCAGATGACTGACAAAGCGGTCCGGAAACCGATGAGCGGAATGCGTAAGGTCATCGGCAAACGAATGTTGGAAAGCCACCTGACCATACCCCCTGTGACGCAACTGGCAAAAGCGGATGTTACCGAACTTTTAGATGCACGGAAAAAAATGAACGCGGTCCTGGATGCTAAAATTTCTCTGAATGACATCCTTCTCAAAGTAACCGCAATTGCCCTTAAAGCGTATCCGGCAATAAATGTCAGCATAGACGGGGATCAACTTGTTTACCATCCGGTTATAAATATAGGCATGGCTGTAGCCCTTGAAGACGGGCTGATTGTCCCGGTTATCCGGAATGCGGATCAATTATCACTTCTGCAGATCTCAACCCTTGCCAAGGAACTATCGCAAAAAGCCCACAACGGTAAATTGATGCCGGATGATTATACCGGCGGCACGTTTACGGTCAGCAACATGGGTGCATACGGCATTTATTCTTTTACGCCGATTATTAACCCGCCTGAAAGTGGCATCCTGGGCGTCTGCACCATTGAAGAACAACTGACCTTAAACAATCGAGATGTCGTTGTCCGCAAAATAATGGGATTCAGCTTGACATATGACCACCGCGTAATTGATGGTGCTCAGGGCGCCATTTTTCAAAAAAAGATTAAAACCCTACTTGAGAATCCATCTGTATTGATGGCCTATTAAAAACGACTGTCGGTTAACCGCTTCAATCAGCATAAAAACATTTATCAGGGAGATATTAAGTGTGAACCGTAATTTTGATTTAATCGTGATCGGTGGCGGTCCCGGCGGATATGTGGCCGCTATTCGGGGTGCCCGGAATGGCATGAACGTAGCACTGTTAGAGAAAGCTCGGTTGGGAGGGGTATGTGTAAACTGGGGGTGCATTCCGGCCAAAGCGTTGTTGAAAAATGCGGAGCATATGGAATTTTTAAAGGTTGCCGATAAATGGGGATTCCATTTTAAGAATTTGCAGGTAAACTTCACTGATATTATTAAGCGTAGCCGCAAGGTGGCCGACATCAGTTTCAGAGGTGTCAATTATCTGATGAAACAAAATAAAATCACCGTAATAAGCGGCAACGGAAAACTAACCGGCAAATCAAAGGTCACGGTATTTGACGATCAAGGCAATGAGATGCAAACCTTGTCGGCAAAACATATTATAATTGCTACTGGCGGGCGACCCCGAATGCTGCCGGGAGTCAAGGCGGACGGAAAGAAAATTCTCACTAGTTCGGACGCTTTAATATTGAAAAAAATACCGAAGTCAATGATCATCATCGGAGCCGGAGCCATTGGAATCGAATTTGCGTACTTTTATCACACATTCGGAACCAAAATTAGTCTTGTGGAGATGATGCCGGCCATATTACCGCTTGAAGACGAAGAAATATCGCAGACATTAATGCGCATCTATAAAAAGGCCGGCATGGAGATACTAACGGATACAAAAGTAGATTCGATTCAAGCGTTGAAAAATGGAGTCAAGCTGTCATTAAAGACCGATGGACGCAGCCGAAGCCTCACGGCGGAAACCTGTCTCGTTGCCGTTGGCGTGAAGGGTAATATTGAAGATATCGGGCTGGAGGAGATCGGAATCAAGACCCGTGGAAGCGCTATCGTGGTTGATAAATTCATGCGTACAAATGTCCCCGGCATATATGCCATCGGGGATGTCATCGGCGAACCTTGGCTGGCCCATATGGCTTCCCAGGAGGGCATGGTGTGTGTGGACAAGATTGCCGATAAAATAGTGCCCGCTATGGATTATACCAGTTATCCGAGGTGTATATACTGTCAACCGCAGGTAGCCGGCATTGGACTAACAGAAAGGCAGGCCCGGGAAGAAGGACATGATATCCGGGTGGGCAAATTTCCGTTTAGCGCCAACGGCAAAGCGCGCGCCAATGATCAAAAAACCGGATTCGTTAAAATCATCTTCGAGGCTCCCCATGGTAAAATCCTTGGCGCGCATATATTGGGATCGGAAGCAACCGAGTTAATCGCAGAATTGAGCATGGCCAAAAGTCTCGAGTCCACACATGAAGAAATCTATCATTCCATCCATGCGCATCCGACGCTTTCCGAGGCGATTATGGAAGCTGCATTGAGCGCCTTCGGCAAACCGATTCACATTTGACAAGTTTAGTCTGGATGTGAATGCACATCACGCTTTAAAATCAAATTAGCCGTCATTACAATGAGTAAAACCAGCATGTTATGGTACTGCCACGGCTCCTTTGCGTGCCCCGATAATATATGACACCCAAAGAAGCCGGGCTCGAAGAATAATTTTATCAATTTGAAATTGGTTTAAAAAGATTGACAATAGCATGCGCTTAACTTATTGAGACGACGGGTCTTTCGTCCGTCCTGATTATTTTATATAAAATCTCAATGCGCTTTTAACACAGGTTCGTCACCTTGATTTGAACGTGGATGAACAGCTTATAGTGGATCCATACCCGTCCGGTCCCGATGATCATAACCCGGCGACGTCCCTGTTTTCATCTTCTTATAAACTGTTAACCTTTCAAAGAGCAGCCATATGACAAGCCATAGAGAATTAAAATCCGAAGATATAGCCAGATTGATTGACGTCAGCACCGTCCGCACAATGCACGGGGAGGCTGACATAAGACAATTGGTCACGTACGCGCAGAAATATAGATTTATTTCCGTTCACGCCCTGCCTTGCTGGGTCTCTTTATTGAGTGATTTACTCTCGGCAGATGCAGATATTTATGTCGGTGCACCGGTAGGATTTCCGTCGGGCGCCCATAAAACAAATACGAAGTTGATCGAAGCCGAACAATTGCTCGCCGATGGTGTTCAAGAAATGGATTTAATGATGAATATCGGCATGTTACGTTCAGGCAGACTGAACTATGTTGAAGATGAAATTAAAGCCATTGTTCAAATAGCAGGAGATGTCGAGGTAAAAGTTATTCTCGAAGTTCACTGTTTATCTGATGATGAAATTAAAAAGGCCTGTGAACTGTGTATTAAAGCGGGTGCGGCCTTTGTTAAAACATCAACCGGTTGGTTGTCTACCGGAGCAACCTTGGAAACCGTATCTCTGATTAGCAATTTTGTCGGCAACGCCATTAAAATTAAGGCTTCGGGGGGAATACGCGATTTAAATACACTGGCAAAAATGTATGCCATGGGGGTCGCCCGTTTCGGTATCAACGTGCAGGCTTCGATGGATTTAATCTCGGCATGTGCTGAACTGCCGGGCGGTGTTTTGAAAATTTAGGCTCACATGAGAGCAGCTGTATTACATTCAATTTCTGATCTGCGTGTGGAGGAAGTTGATACGCCCCTGGTAAGATCAGCCGATATTCTCCTTAAAGTTGCTTACTGCGGTGTCTGCGGTTCAGATATTCCACGAATTATTAAGAATGCTGCGCACTATTATCCCATCATCCTGGGGCACGAATTTTCAGGGATGATTGTCGATGTCGGCGACGGTTTGAGTTCCGATTTGAAAGGTAAAAAATCGGTCTGCGCTCCACTAATGCCAAATTTTTCAGACCCTCAATGCGGCAGGGGCAACTACTCTCTAAGTAAGGATTATGATTTTATCGGCTCTAATGAGCAGGGGGGATTCGCTGAATATGTTGCGATGCCGGCACGCAACGCAATTATTCTGGATGATTCTGCGGATCTGCTGTCGGCTTCCTTTTTAGAACCGCTAACCGTGGCACTCCACGCAATCAATATTATGGAATACAGGCCTGGCCGTAAAGCAGCTGTAATCGGTGTGGGCGGTATCGGCTTGCTGTTGCTGCAGTGCTTAAAACAGCTCGGCACCCAGAGCATATCCGCTTTTGATGTGGATGATCGCAAATTGGCGTTGGCGATGGATATGGGAGCCAATTTCTGTTTCAATTCGCAGGACAAAGATATCTATAAAAAAGCTTTTGAGCAGGCCGCGCCCTCTGGTTATGATTTTGTTTTTGAAGTCTCGGGAGCACCTTCGGCCGAAATTTTAGCCTTGCAGCTGGCGGCCCCCAAAGGATGCATCATATATGTGGGAACACCGCATACGGCGCTGACACTGCTACCTGCTGAATTTGAATTGATCATCAGAAAAGAACTCACCCTTAAAGGCTCGTGGTTGAATTATTCCGCTCCGTTTCCAGGCTGGGAATGGGAGTTCGGTATCGAGATGATAACTAAGCGACAGGTTGATATTGAGGCCTTGATGGGTAGGAGACTACCCTTGTCGCAGGCCAATAAGCTTCCAGCGCTTCTGTCTGAACATGGGGCCATGAAAAGAAAGATTGTTCTGGACTGTTCGGCGTAAGTTATCGTTCAGACGGTTATGTCATTAATCCAACTCCCCAGCATCCCAAAACCGCTACAAATATTTTATATCCGACTAATGGATAATTGATCAAATCACTTATTTTTTTGGATAAAGCCTTTAAGAGAATATAATGGGAAAGAAATAATTTGATTCTCCGAATGACATCGGAAATAAATAAATAGATTGAATTCGTCCGACAGGCATACGAAAATTTTCCGATTCCAGAGTAAATTCCACCAATGAACCGGCAGCATTCACGTGCAATGACGGCATTTCTTCATAAAAATAGCGCAAGGCCATAATTGCGGGAGGACAATCCTGCACTTCATCAAAAAAATAAAAGTGTCTTTCCCGGCTCTATTCTCTTACCGCTAAACAGAACGATTTTCTCAAGTATGTCAGTCGGTTCTAATGAGTTGAAAATATCTTTATATTCAGGATTCTTTTCAAAATTAAGAGTAATCAAGGAAACAAATTCACGTCTCCCAAACTCATCCACCAAATAGGTTTTACCCACTTGCCTGGCCCCACGGACAAGTAATGGACGGCAATTTGCATCCCGTTTCCACCGGCACAATACTTCGGATAGATCTCTTTTCATGACCGAAATCCCATGATAAAAATTTCAGCATCGATACTTTTGGCTATTTACCAATATTAAAATAAAGCAATTTTGGTTATTTTCCAATATATCCCCCATTCCGGAAAATAATTTGTAAAAACGTTATAATGGCACAGCTGATACGGGTTTACGATTTCGGTGCCAAAAGTGTAGTCCATAAAAATTTATAAAATATCAAAAAAACACTTGACAGA
>SDBV01006856.1_pt1 | contig 15687 bp, 38 predicted proteins | sample 2277081 | NCBI WGS metagenome assembly SDBV01 (sample SAMN10402039, study PRJNA504765) | marine sediment metagenome | isolation source: marine sediment core GS10_PC15, 223 cmbsf | place: Arctic Ocean: Southern Knipovich Ridge | collected 2010
GGCTCCCTCAACGCAGCATCCAGGTGTCTTGTGGCTGAAGCCAAGTCCAACCGCGACGAAGCCGAGAAGTTGATCGGTGAGGTCGGCGCGCGGCAAAAGGCTGAGGCAGAATCGGAGGAACAATGAACAAACAGATGATACGACTGGCCATAGCCTTTGCGATTCTCACGGGATGTGACAAGCCGACCCCGATCACCGGCAGAGAGGAGGCCGGGCAAGTGGCGATCCAGTGCGTCTCCGCGATGGGGGCGTGCGAGGACTGGACCCCGATCCAGTTGGAAGACAAGCGGACGCCGTCGCCCCTCGAAAACTGCGACGGCGCCATCGCTCGCGGGGACTTCGATTGCAAGTCGCGTAACAACGAGCGCCGCCAGCAGAACTGGGAGATCTCCGAGACACCCGCTTGGCGTTCGCCGTGCCAGCAGAAGATCGACTCATGCGTGCGCCTTGTCGATGCCCTCATCGGAGCTCCGGCGACGGTCCACAACCACTACGAGAGGTAGGCGTCATGAACCTGAAAATCCACATTGGGCAGGCGATCGAAAATCCCGGCGACGTCGCCATCGCGATCGCTCCAGAACACGTCGAACGCGAGGATCTCGGAGATCACCGGCCCATTGCCATGGCTCCTGACGCAGCTCGCAACGTCGCCGCACTGATCGTCAACGCGGCCGACGCGGCCGACGCCTACCGAAAACTGGATTCATGAGTCGGTGGTCGCAATGACCGTTCCGCTGTTCTGGCACCACTCGGTTAACTTCGGCGACGCGCTCGCGCCGTGGCTGGTGCGGAAGATCAGCGGCCAAGATGCGGAGCCGGTCGACTGGCGATGGGATCACGGCGCCGTCCCCTACTTCGTCACCGGCAGCATCTTCAGCCACCAGGTCACCCGCGGGATCATCTGGGGAGCTGGCTGCGCCTTCGAAGACGACCTCAACCCCGCGAAGATGCCGGCACCCTCGGCCGAGCTCCGTGTGGTTGCGACCCGAGGTCCGCTGTCCAAGAAGCTCGTCGAGGCCACGGGTCACAAGCCCGTCGCCTGCGGCGATCCTGGGATCTTGCTGCCGCGGTTCTACGAACCCAAAGAGGCGCCGCGCCGGAACGTCGGGATCTTGTGCTCGTGGGTCGACCATCGCGCGGTCTACGACGCCTACTACCCCGATATTCCCGTGCTCGATGCCTCGAATCCGATCGAGACGGTCATCGACAAGATCTGCTCCTGGGACGTCGTGGTCTCTAGCTCGCTTCACGGACTCGTCGCCGCGGCGGCGTATGGCAAGCCGTTTGTCTGGGCGTCGTTCTCGGACAAGATGATCGGCGACGGTTTCAAGTACCGGGACTTCTTTGCCAGCCTGGGCGTCGAGCGGCCGCGGTGCGCCAAGATCGATCTCGACTCGTCTCTGGCCCGGGTCATCCGAGGGATCCAGCCGTTGATCTACGACTTCGATCCTCCCGATGATCGTGAGCTCCTGAAGTGCTGCCCCTTCGTCGACGGCTGAGCCTCAGGGCGTGTCCCCGGGTCTGATCTCGTACCACGGACGCTTGAGCGGATCGGGGCCCCATGCTGGTGCTGGGTGAAACCTACATCGACCGGGAGTTGACACGAGCTCCTCGGATGCGAAGAAAGCGTTGATGCCGTGCACGTAGACGCACGTGAACCGGTGTGCTGAGCCGAGCACCTGAAAAGCACCTAGAGATGCTCCGAAGTAGTTGCACGAGGAAAACTTGAACTTGGGATCGTACACCACGGCTACCGGCGGATACGCTGGGAGATCCGTGTTGATCTCGCAAACGAAGATCCGAGGTCGAAAGCCACCTCGAAGGAGTGCTCGAAGCACGTACCAATCGACCCCGTCGATGTCGAGCGACAAGAAGTCGAATGCGTACGGTACCTTGTGCTTCAGCAGTACATCGCACACGTTCTCCGCCGTAATATGTTCGCGCCGAACCGACTCGTTTTCATGTGCGGAATCAAAAAGCGACCCGCTCCAGCCTTGCTCGAGGAGGGACCGTGTATTCGAGAACTTGAATCCATCGCCGGCGCCAATGTCGACGAGAACCTTGTTGGTCGTTCCCAGGCTGTCGAAGAGCCGATCGATCAGCCCCTCTTCGCCGTTCTGGGAATAGACCTTGCGCAAGCTCTTGGAGAGAATGTCTGCCCAGTCCATGACTGATCCTACCAAGCTTTTCTACGGCCAGATCCGTCCGAGCAACTTCGAGGTGTTGCTCGATCTCTACGGTCACCCACCCCCTTGGCCGATGGAGGACTCGCCTCATGCAAAACTCGTCCGCGCGGTCCTGGAGAAGTATCGACCCGTCGTCACTCCGTATTTCGAATACCTGCAGCGAACGCACGGACCCATGGCGCACCAGACCCTCAATCGCCAAGTGGCTCTGGTCGAGCACCTGCTCGCCGGGGGTCCTCAGGATCCGATCCTCACTCAGCATGAAAGTGTGCTCGAGGGAAATCACCGCGTCGCCGTCGCGATCGCCAAAGACGTTCACCTCCAGGCGAATACCAAGGCTCCCTACCAGACGCTGGAGTTCCCCGACCGGGTTGTCGAGGGTCGGCGTCTCGGTCAGCGCGAGATCCCGATCGACCTACGAGGCAAGTCTGTACTCGACCTCGGATGCGCCGACGGCATGATGTCAGTTACAGCTCTTCGGCAAGGGGCATCCCATGTCTTTGCGATCGACACCGACCTAACCTCGACCACCTGGCAGATCCGCCAAGTGTGGTGTGTCAGAGACAGGATGGACATCGCAGTGGCTAGGATCGAGACGGCAGAAGTCATCGACGCTGACGTCGTGCTTGCGTATTCCGTGATCCACCACATCGGGATCGAAGCGTTCACGCGTCACACCAAGGGACGGATCTGCGTCTTCGAGACCCACGACCAAGGCCAAGAGCCTCCCCCGACGCACCACTGGAAGCTCGCTGACCGCGTCTCCTACAGCCGAGCAGATCCGAAGCGACTTCGGGACGTCTGGGTCGGGACACCCGGATGAGCGACTGGACAGACATCTGTTACGCTTCTCCGGATGCACAAGGAACTCGACGCCGTCTGCGATTTCTTGACGCGTTTTCCAGATCTGGATGACAGGCGCCCAGATTCGCTACTGAAGTCAAGCCAAGTAGATTCTTCTGCGCCGAGCCATGATGCCTACCACCATTTCATGTTTGCGTGGGTACAGAAGACTAAACCGCGCCTGATCGTAGAGACGGGAACCGACCGAGGGATTAGCGCGCTCCACTTCGCAGTTGGGTGTCCTTCGGCAAAAGTTGTCAGCATCGATATTCGACGAGTCTGCACCGAGATACTTGATGCTTTCGGGTTGCCCAACGTCGAGACGATCACGGCCAACTCTGTCGATGTCGCTTCACGCTTCGATGATCGATCGATCGATCTGCTCCTTTTGGACAGTCTCCATACGTACGACCATGTTTCCAAGGAGATCGAACTCTACGTTCCCAAGATGCGCGAAGGCTCCCTTGTTTTCATGGACGATATTGCTCAAGATGCTGAGATGGGGCGAGCTTGGCGCGACGTCGCTTATCCCAAACGTAGCCTCGTCGGTGTGCACTATCCTGGATTCGGAGTCTTCGGGGTGCCAGGTGCACCCTCCTAACCACAGAGCCTGTGCCCCACTGCAGGCCGAGCAAGAGCCCAAGCGGCTTCGCGACGTCTGGGTCGGGACGCCGTTGTAGATTTTGGTAGGGTCGCAGGATGCCATTGCGCCAGCGCTTTCGTAGTCTGGTCCGAGGCGCACGGGGTCTGGGATTGGGGGTAGAACCTGTCGAGCCCAGACAGTACGTACTGGCGGACTTGACCATAGCGTTGGAGAGGGGCGCAGCGAAGGACGCCGTCGACGCTACCCGGTCCACTGGACTCGGCCCTCCTCCTCCGTCTTTGGACACCGTCACTTACGTCGCGTATCAGCAAGCGTATCCATCAGGGCCTACGACCCTGGACTTCTACAACGACTCACACCTTCCGTGGATCGATCGCTGGATCCGGATCCGTGATTGGGTAGATTACTGGCGTCACCGCCCGACTCCCGCCGCAGAAGGTTTTGCTCAACCCGCTCTCCCATTTGCAGATCCACCTCCCCTTCAGACTCTTGGGTATCGCTTTGCGCAAGGGATCCAGTTCCCGACGTGGCCCGTTCACAGCACCGATCACCGCGGATGCACCGTCAACTATCTAGACATCGACGGTGGGTCGCACGGCATGAGATTCCAACGATTCATGGCGTCCCGAGGGCCTACGGACAAATACCACCGGGGCCACGACTGCATCGCCAACCCCGGCGATCTCGTCGTCGCGCCCGAGCGGGGCACGATCGTAGGGATCGCATTTTTCTTCGCAGGTACGGATGTGATGAATCTGTTGACCGATACAGGTCTACTCCTACGTCTCGGCGAGATTGCGCCTGGATCCGCTGACGAGTTTGGAGTCGGTGAAGGTACTGTTGTTGGACAGGGAGATCCAGTTGCCCGGATCGGTGAGTTCGACGTCGCCTACCGCCTTCCATTTCACATGCTGCATTTCGAGACATGGACCGGAAATCGCGATGAGACCCTCAACCCGACCGCGTATCTGCTACGTGCGCGCGATCGCTGCTTCTTGCCGCCTCCCGAGCTTGATCTGGCGCAGGTCGATCAGGGCACGGAGCAGATCGAAGAAATCGGGCGCCTCGTCACGTTCGATGCGCCGCCGGGTTTTCCGCACTGATTTTCAAGGACGTCCATGGCTAGAGTCGCGATCTGCGTTCCCTGCTGCAACAACGTCGAGTACACGAAGATGATGGCGGCCTCGGTGCTCCGCAACTCGGACGGCCATCAGTGCTTCTTCGTGTTCCTGGACAACGGTTCGACCGACGGCACCCTCGCCTACCTGTCCTCGCTTCCTGGTGTCACGAGGATTATTCGCAAGCCCCACAACACCGGCGTCAATCCGGCGTGGAACGAGATCCTTGCGGAGTCCTTACTGCACGAACCGGACGTCGTCGTGCTCGCCAACAACGACATTTTGGTTGGGCCCGGGTGGCTCGATGCGGTCTCGGTCGAGATCGCCAAGAACGACAAGCGCTACTTTCTTCCTAACGCCCAGTTCACGAACCCCGAGACTTTTGACGCCGACGTGCGCCGAGCACTTCCTGGCCTGAAGGGGGGCGTCCCCGCCCGCGGGGGCTGGTGTTTGTTCTTCCATCCCAGCGCAATCCCTTTGTTCCACCCGATCCCGCACGAGATCAAGCTGTGGTACGGCGACGACTGGATCCACCACAAGCTCGGCGAGAACGGCTATCGCTGCGAGGCGCTTCGCGCCACGTGCTGCTACCACTACGTCAGCGCGACGATCTCCAAGCTACCTGGTATGGTCGAGCAGATCGCGCGCGACCGCGCAGCCTTCATCCGGCTGACCAAGGCTGACTATGTCTGACCAACTCGACGCCATCTGCGACCTCGTTGGCCGCCTTGTCAAAGGGGAGATGGACGACACGAGGCCCGATACTCTCAAGGCGATCACAAAGGCCGCGCCGACGTGTGAGCCGTATACGAGGTTCTTCTACACGCTCTGTGAAATGATGTATCCGGATCTGATCCTCGAGCTCGGTACTGACCGCGGCCGCAGTGGGATCCATTTTGCCATGGGAGCTCCCGAGGCCAAGGTATTCAGCGTCGACATCGACCCGACCTGCAGCGGATACCTTGACGCCTTCAAGCTGCCCAACGTCGAGACGATCACGGCGAACTCGGCCGACGCGTCTATCGCTGCGCGGTTCGATGACCTGTCGCTCGACATCCTGTTTATCGACAGCCTGCACCAGTATGCGCACGTGCGTCGCGAGCTCGACCTATACGTGCCCAAGGTGCGGGTGGGTGGCCTGATCTTCATGGACGACATCCATCTGGGCCCGGAGATGGAGCGGATCTGGTCTGAGATCGGACACCCCAAGCGTGAAATCTCCCAGCTCCACTTCACGGGCTTCGGCGTGTTCGAGGCCGGCCCCTTGGCGGTCTAGTCCGCTTAGCCAACCGCCTGCTAGTCCTTCTTGAAGAGCTTGCGGATCCGGGCGCCGGCGCGTTCGCTCATGGCGTTGAGCCTCGCCTTGCGCCGCGCACATGGAGCGCAGTCAGGGTCGACCCCCAAGGCCTTTGCCATCGGCTTCGCAACGACGGCGACCGCGTCTCCGAGCCCGAACGATCCCGAGACTGCGGCCCGGTCGCGTCCGTTGCTCGATATGCGCTCCCGCGCCCCTGGAGAGTAGATCTTGACGCCCATGGGGGCGATCATACTCTGCGCGGGACGCGGTTTGGTAGGGTGCCAGATATGGTCTCCACCCGAGAAATCACCGACATCGCGGACGGAGCCTCGGCAAACCGACTCATTCTGCGGATCACACCACTTGTAGATGGAGAATCGGGCGGTGGGGCGACCCGGGACATTCTCGTTGCCGAGGGGATCATCGGCAGCCCTGAAGGACGTGCCATTGGATCTGTAGGCGACGTCAGATACCGACGCGACATCGCACAGATCTGGCAGAAACTGACTGGCCAACGCACGAGAACGGGATGGGTCTTGATCGCCGATCCTGAGGCTGAGTTTTTTGACTCGGATCCCAACGAAATCGATCTCGTCAACGACGCGACGCTTACCAGCATTTATCAGGTGACGATCCCTGCGAACACGCTTGGCACCAATCGCGTTCTCGAGGCGAACATCAAAGGAGACGCCCTCAATGCCTCAGGCGGCGCGACCGGAGTCACTCTTAGGATCACCTTTGGAGGGGTCACTCTGTACGAGGATTCCACCGGCAACAACATCGCCCTTGCTGGCGATCGCCGGGCCTTCAATCTGAGGCTTTGTCTGGCGAACCGTGACGACGCCGCGCTGCAGATCGGAGGAGGGCGTTTCACGATAGGATTCCCCGGTGCGCCCACGACCGGATTTGGCAAGCTAGGCAATATCAGCGGTGACGGCGGGGACTTCGGCTTTGTGCAATCGACGGTCGACACCACCGCAGATCGAGTACTCGACGTCTTGATCGCTAACAGCGTGGCGGCGGCAACGGTTTCGTTCCGCAAAAAACTGGCGTACTCCAAGATCGTTGGATAAGGGGCGAGTTCGATGACTGCGAATCCCGAAGTAACCGACATCAAAGACGGCGCATCAATGAACCGTCTGATCCTGCGGGTGACGCCCCTTCTCGCAGGCGGTGAGCAGGCCGGCGGAGCCACGCGCGACCTTGTTATTGCCGAGGGGATCGACGGCAGCCCAGAGGGACGGGCTCTTGGCTCTGTCGGAGACCTCCGATTCCGTCGCGATGTACCTCAGATCTGGCAGAAGGCGACCGGCATTCGGACGAGAACCGGATGGGCCCTGATCGCCGGCGCCTCGGGGGAATGTCCGACCAACGTCGTCAGCGTCGGGCCCGACTGCGCGTTCGAAACGATCCAACCAGCCATCGATTTCGCCGCGGCACTGGCAGCCACCCTCCAGAGGTTCGTCGTGGTTCAAGTCGCGCCGGGTACCTATACCGAAGATCTGCTCCTGCGGCCCAATGTAGAAGTTGAAGGGATCGGTCAGCGGATCCCCGTCCTTATCGTCGGAACCGCGACTTTCGAGAACACTGCAGGGGCCGTCTTCCTGCGAGACATACGCCTGGTGGCTGGGCTCGTCACAGAAAACGCTCTAGAGATGGGGGGCACCGCAGCGATCAGCGCCATTTTGGAACGCGTTCTGGTCGATGGCAAGTTCGTGATCACCAACAGCGGAGCATCGGTCATCGTCATGGATCGTTGCAGTATGACGGTTCCCGATGATGGGGGTCTAACGATCGCGATCACGATGTCGGGGGCCTCTTCGACCTTGGCCATCAGTTATTCGGATATTATGGTGGCCGATCGGGCGACCAACCGTTCCATTTCAGTTACGGCTGGGAACATTGCGATCACCCACTCCAACATTGAAGGTCTGGTTGCGGCAGCTAACGCAGCCGTCACCATCAACATGTTTTGCGTCAAGATCGATACGTTGACGCAGGCCTGTCTGAGCATTGGAACGGCGGCGACTGTAATCGCCAACCTCTGTGATCTCGACAGTACAGATGCCGCGGGAGATGTCGTTGACGGAGATGGGACGCTCGAGTTCTCCAACCTTTCTCTGTCTGGCACCGCCAAGGACTTCACGGGTGGAACCATCATCGATCAGTCCGAGGCATACGATGAGGCCGAAGCTGCCGACTGGAACAACAACGTTCCGCTGACGGTCAAGGTAGCCCTCGACCGTATCGCCAAGTTCTCAGGACCGATCACATGAAGAGCAAGTGGTTTTGGGGCTGGCTCGCGGCCGAGGTCGCGGTCAGTGCATGGTTTGGCTGGGCTATTGCCTCGGCCGAGGCCAAGCCATGGGCGCGTCGAAAACCGCGTAGGTAGACGAAGTGACGCCCCGAGCTCGAACGATCTGGACGGCTGTGGGTGTTTTCGCTGGCGTGGGCGTCGTCGCAGCGATCGGCTACGGCGTGGCTCGAGCCGCATTGCCCGAGGCGCCTAAGACACCGAGGTACCCGCAGCCGCCGGGGCCCCAGCCCCCGCTTAGACCCGCCCCTGTCGAGGATCTCGTCTTGAGTCCTCTGGCGTCGCGTCTCAGCCAGTTGATCGACAGTCTCGATGACGAGGAACTCCAGGGCGTACGCAACTCGATGCCAGCGCACTGGTGGACGTACATCGCAGTGGCTTCACAGATGCCCGACGACGCAGGCTTTCACTTCGCCTTGAGCCCTCTGTCCATTGACATCTCGTTGTGGACAGAGGCACAGCAGACGATGCTGCAGTACGATCTGGTTGGGGCGATGGGCATAAGGAAGGCGTTGGAGCTGCGGGACATACTCCGAGACGCCGGCGTGCTCTAATCGGCGCCTTCGTCCACGATTACATCGGGTTCGAAGCCGGTCATACGCCACAGGTTGGTCGTGGCGTCGCGCTCGTCGTTATAGCCTTGGCTGCTCGCGGCCTCGATCTCGTGGTTGCCCTTGTTGATCACCCGCCAGTACCACTGCCGATCGTTCTTCGAGCGGTACATCCGGATCTCGAGTTCGCGGCGGATCGTCGTTCGCTCGGAGGTAGACGCGACCATAGGCATCGCCCAGACGGTACCATGGGCGCTTCTGCGATTTTGTTGACCTGGCTCGACGAACCGTGGCACCTTAGAGCGGCCCCGGGGAGTGTTCCGGGCCCCACACACGCGGCGAGGAGCTGCGACAACGACTGGAGCAAGACATGCTGCTCAAAAACGAGATGGTCGAGATTAGATTTGTCGGACCCGACATCTGCTTCGTATCGATCAGACACCGCAACAAGGACAACACCGTCTTCGAGACTACTCCTGGCGATCCGTCGGGTGCTAGCGCCCAGATTACCTACGAAGATCTCGGTCCCTATGTCCGTAAGTGGATCGACCCGATCCTCGAAGGCATGCGCGACGAAGACGGCAAGAAGCCTGAGCCGGAGTTTCCTGCCTCATGGTCCGACAATCCCGCTGGATGGATGAAGTTCAAGGACGAACTCGACCAACTCGACGCCCAGGCGCTCGCGATGGCTGGCTTGGTCCGCAAGGACGGTGCAGCGTGAGCGGAGACGATCTAGAAATCACCCCTCGGTTGGACGAGGACGGTCGACAGCGGTGGGGGGAGTCGGAGTTCCGCGATGCGCTCGGGTACATCGGCACCCGCTTGGGCCTTTCAGGTACCTACCACCTCGTCAACGATGTAATCCCGGCTTTCAACCGCCTCCTGGATACGAAGCCCGACGACCTCCCCCGGATCTTGGCCCAGCTTCAGTACGCGCTGGAAAAAGCTCCGGATGTCGAGCGCACGATGGCGCGTCTGTTCGGGCAACTGCGGAAACTGGAGAAGCGCTGGCGCGAGTCCCAAAAGGACGGTGCAGAGTGAGCAGCCGTCCAGCGATCGATCGCCTATGGGCGGAGCTGTCGGAGGGCCCAGGCGCACTCTCCCTCGACGACAAGGATCGGACCGTCGTCCTCAAGGCGCTGAACGAAGCCTACAACGCGGGCGCGAGTTCGGTGACCGGTGACGACGAGACCCCGGTGGCCGTGGTGACTCGATTCATCAAGCAGCGGCCGCTCCGGTTCGACGATGCCATGGAGACGTCGCCACGAGATCACCTGCGAGAGTTCGAGACGTGGCGTAGGCACTCAAGAGGAGTTGGCGAATGAAGTGTTTAGCCTGTGGATCCCCCGGAGCGAAACAGCGTTCATGCTGCGCCGACCTGCCGAAGTTCTGCGACGGGTGCAACGAGAAGCACTGCAAGATCGCCCACAAAGATCAGTCTCCAAAGGAAGGTGAGGGATGAGCGCGCCTGTTTTTCATCTGCTACGAGCACGCTTACAACTGCGTCAAGCCACTCAGCAGCTCGATGCGATGCTCGACGAAATAGCTCTCCCGAAGCCGTATCCGACCGAAACCCTCCGGAGCAACGCTTCCGAGGCGCTCGCGTGTACGATCAGCGGCGCGCTTGAAGACATTCACTTGGCTGACGGGAAGCAGTCTCCAAAGGACGGTGCATCGTGAGCCGGTGGACATACGAAGAAAATCACGAAGGCGAGAAACTCGAACTGACATGCAAAGGGCCAACGGTGAGCATGTGCGTCTACGCAGATGTAGTTCCTGAGCCGGACGCCGTTGCGTCGTTCTCACTCACTCCTGCGAAGGCGCTGGAGATGGCCGAGAACTTGACCATGTATGCGAAAGAAGCCGACGGATGGACGAAGGATGGCACTTACGCGCCAGCGCCTAGGGAGAGTGCGCTCCAGGATCTCGCCAAGAAGGTTTCGAAGGCCGGGATCTTCGTGTTCATCGAAGACGGCAGCATGGTCGTCGTTCGATGTCGCGAAAACCGAGCTGCTCACGTCCGCGTCATCCCGCTCGTAGCAGGAGGCGACGTGTTGCCGCTCATCGCCGAGGAACTCGCAATCATGAGGGGTGAATCACCATGAGAGCCATCTTCGGGGCGTTCGCGTTCCTCGTCACCATGTTCGTTCTCCTTTTTGGCATGGGATGGGTGATCCTCCACCCTGTAGACGCCGAGCCGTGCCGCGAATCGATCCTGCGACCCGACACGTGGACCGGTCCGCACCGCTGCGCTCACCCGGCTCACCACATCGTTCGCGAAGACGGGATCTGGCGCTGCGTGTGCCGCCCTGGGGCGCCGAGGCCGAGGGCGGGAATATGACCACCATAGCCGTCGTGCTCAAGATGGCCACACTGGTCATGGCCGCGTTCAATACAGGATTCGTCTGGGGAGTGATCGCTGGCGTCGTCTCCGGATTGGACGAGGCCGGATGAGACATCTCTACGCCGTTCCCACTGACCCAAGCTCTCGCGTACGGATCGAGTTCTCTTGCTCAGAGACGCGGCCAACCCTGGCTCGCAAACCGGATGCTGCGGTTCGGGCGATCGGTGATCTTCTGACTCAGTACACTCCGCGTGATCGAGCCATGATCCTGCTCGTCTGCTGCGATCTTGAGGCCTCCAGACAAGAGTGGGGAGTATGAACCGGTCATCTGCCAAAGGTATCGTCCAGGAACTCGGCCAGCTCGCTGGCGATTGGCGCCAGCGAGCCAAAGAGGGTCCACCACAGGCCCTTGAGAAGCGCAATGGGATCGCCACCGGCCTCGACATAGCGGCCGGCCTGGTCGCTGAGCGGTTCGACGTCAAGAAGGACGGTGGTGCATGAGCGCGGTGGAGGCCATCGTCCGCCGCGGATGGAAGATCTCGATCGATCTGGCTGCTAACGATCCCTACCCACCGACGGTCTGCGTGACGGCTACGCGACTATTTTTGGGGCGCGAGAAGTTCGTGATAGGCAGAGACAAAGACTTTGACACCGCCGTCAACGAAGCCATGCGCGAAGCCGACTCCACCGAGAGGATCCACCGTGGGTAAGAAAGTCCAGTGCGAGTTCATCTGCGACGGCTGCGGCAAGCGAGCTCCAGGCATGCCTGCAGGCGGATCGTGGCACACACCGCGGTCTTGGTTCGAGCGTGGCGACGCCGACGGCCATCAGATCGCGTGCTCGCGTGAGTGTATCGACAAGGTGGCCAAGGAAAGCGGAAAGACCGATGTCGTCATCCCGATCTAAGGGATACGGCCTGATTCGAGGGATCGTGACCTACCAAACGAACATCGAGCGCCTTCAGGCCAAGCACACCGACTCTCGTTATCATCTTCCACGGTTTGAGGTGCGTGATGGCGAGTTGCTGTTCGGGTACCACGATGGCAGCAGGGACGTCGTCGAGATCAAGACAGAACCCACTGCCCGATCTCTCCGACGTCAGCGCGGCGGGCCGTTCCAGGGCTTCATTCTTCGAGGGCGCCTGCTTGAGCTTGTAACGGCGGCAGTGCTCCACTTGACCGATCATAAGATCACGCCAGGGATCCGCTCGTTCGGTCTTCGTGTTGCCGTCAACAACCCCGACCTATGCTGGATCAACATTGACCATGACGGCGTCCACGTCTACGTTGAGAAAAGTGGGAGTCGTATTGGCTTGCGGATCATGGTCAGCTGCGGACCGCTGTGGCAAGAGTATGATCTCAACGCGGAACAGACAGAGACGCTCATCGATCGGTTATCCGAGGCGTCCCAATGGCCCGTTACACTTCATTCACCGTCCTACAGGAACGGTGGCTCGTGAGCGAGTGGTTTGATCGAGTAAGGTGTTGGCTCGGGAGCGTCGTCTGCCGCGTCGTCGGACACTCGGACCGTGTCCAAGGGGACTGGCCCGCGGACCTCGTCTGCCCACGTTGCGGTGATCTGGAGATGGACTTCGTGCTGTCGATCACGGTCGTGCGCGGATCCCAAAAGGACGGTGGTGCATGAAAGCGGAAGCTCAAAATCAGTCGGATCCTGTGTCGGATGCGAATCAGGCTCATGCGTACGCTGCAGCATGCAAGGAGGTACACCGCCGGGGGCTGCGGGACTTTTTCGACTGGCTCTGCGACAAGGAGAACCCTCTACACCTGATGGTCTGCGAGTTGCTCCCCCATTGGGACTACCCCGAGCCCATCAGCGCTGAACAGTATGGCGAGAAGCTGTTCGCGGCCTACTTCGAGATCGACATGGATGCGGTCGAACGGAATCGGGTGCGGATCCTCGACAATCTGCAGAAGGACGGTGAAGCGTGAGCGTAGAAGTCCGAACCTACCGGGTCGTCGTCACGGGGTTCGACTTCGACCGCGTCTTCGTCCGGGCCCGGTCGCTCCCACGAGCCCGTACAATATGCGCCCAGGCCATCCAGGACGCTGGCTACACGAAGACCGTCTACGACGCTTACACCCTTGTGGAGGGCGTTCAGCTCCACCCTGAGGAGGACGACCGTCCGCTGGTGAGACCGAGCCTCGGGCCCGAGGGGCTCTGTGTGACCGACGAGGCCGCTGCGGGACACCGGTCCCGGAAAGCCGAGGGCGCGTCATGAAGATACTCGACCAGCTCCTCTCAAGGCTGCGCCGTGGTATTGCGACGCCTGACGAAATCGAGAACCTGGATCGGCGCCTGTTTTGCCTCGGCGCTGCCGCCTCAGCCGGAGGTCTCATTGCGCGGCCAACGATCGTCGACCTCGGGGTCGCGGCCCCGAAGCAGATCCCGTGGATGACGCCCGAGTTTATCCGATCGGCACTGTTTGGGCCGGCGCTGTACTACGCCTACACGCGGGGAACAAAGCTCGGCGAGCAGGGCAAGATGTGCTGGAAAGTCGATGGGGCATGAGTGCGAAGCTAACCGGTCCGCAGCGGGAGATGCTGGTCTCTTTGGCGCGGTGTGACGCCGCCTGCGACAAGGAGGGGGTGGAGCGCCACGACTACTGGCCCACTGGCGGCCTCGGAGGAGCACGCGTCTCCAGGGCACTCGAGAGGCGTGGGCTCGTGAGCCTCGGGTGGGCCAGAGATGGCTACCCTGGTGCGAGGCTGACACGGGAGGGGCGCCAAGCCGCGTCCCAGGAAGTCGAGGGTGCGTGACCCCGCTTCAGGAGACCGACGACCACCTGAACGAGGCGATCGCAGGCGTTGCCGCCGAAATCCAGTGGCACCTGACCGCTGGAGTCAGGCCCCCTCCGGCCTTGTATCGCGCCCAGGAGCGTCTTCTCGAGGCGAGGTTCTGGCTGTCGGATACCCGGTCCCAGAAAGTCGGTGGATCGTGACCGACGTCCGCGTCTATCGCGTCGACATCCGCGGTTTCGACTTCGACCACGTCCTGATCCGAGCTCGAAACAACGGTCGAGCCCGGATCATCTGCGCCGAACACTACGCCGGTGCCGGCTATGGCACCGTCAAGGACGGCCTTGCAGCGATCTCCAAGGTCGCGATTGACCCCGAGCATCAGGGAGCTTGGCTGGTTTACGCCGATCGCCCCGGACCCGAGGGCATGTGCATCACTCCGGGCGACGGCACTCGACGCCACGAGAGTACGGACGGCGCGGCAAGCGACCGAACTACAGTCGACCTCACGCGACTTCCCATGGCGTACCGCTGCCTTGGCTGTGACGCCGAGGGCGTCAAGCTCTGGCGCGAGTACTCCACGTTCCTGGGCAACCAGACACTCAAATGTCGATCGTGCTCTGAGAAGGAACAGGAGCGCCCTCTGAACGCGGGCGACCAGATCGGGTGGCGAGTTCCGGCGGTCCCCGACGCGACGGGTACGTTCTGGGGGTATAGCTCCACTCCTGATGGGCCATTGGCCTGGTGGGACGCGCTCCCCGAAGTCAAATACCGGAAAGTTGAGGGGTCATGAGCGGCCATCTGTGCCATATGATTGACCGGGTCGTTCGGGAGCTGAACGAGGCAGAGTGCGTTCTATGGCTGTCGGTGGAGGGAACACAGTTTCGCGCGGAAGCCTGGGAACCCGACAGTGGCTGCACGGTACGGGAAGGCGTCGCGGACAACGTCGCCGATGCGATCGGAGCGCTGTCGCGCGAACTGCGAAAACGACCCCTCGACGACTCCCAGAAAGTTGAGGGGTCATGAGCGTCAAGGTGTCGGTCGCGTGTCCGACGTGCGGGACGGTCGTCACCGCTCCGGGAGCGGTCCCCAAGTGCCCGTGGTGCGGATGCGAGCAGCTGGATGAGGTCCGGAGCCTCGTCCGGGACATGGGACTGGCCCTCGAGATGTTCGACAAAGAGCAGTCCCAGAAAGTTGAGGGTGCGTGACCGACGACGTCGACAAGATCGCGGATGCAATGACGGCCAACGAGCGCGGCGACCTCCGTATGGTCGCCGACCACGTTGCGGACGGGACATTTCACGGCCAGAGCACCAACAGGTTCTGGCCCAGGCGACGCGCAGAACGGTTGCGGGCCAAAGGGCTCATGGACTGCAAGCCGATGGAGCAGGCCGACGGTGACGGCTTCCTCTTCGAAGGGCGGCTCCCCCGGATCGCCTACTTCCCAACCCCGCTGGGACTCGCCGTCGCCCAGGAGCTTGAGCGACGCGAGCGCATCGACGAGATCCGGGGGTGCAAGCCCCAGTTTGGGAATCCCATCGGATCCCGGAAAGTTGAGGTCTCGTGAGCGATAAGCGCTGGTGGGTGTCCTGGCATCACCGCAAGAACCTGGGCCCCTTCGAACGCTCTACGCCGTGGTGGGTGTCGAGTGGCGGGAACCACCGGACGACCATC
>SDBV01006857.1_pt1 | contig 15684 bp, 14 predicted proteins | sample 2277081 | NCBI WGS metagenome assembly SDBV01 (sample SAMN10402039, study PRJNA504765) | marine sediment metagenome | isolation source: marine sediment core GS10_PC15, 223 cmbsf | place: Arctic Ocean: Southern Knipovich Ridge | collected 2010
GTGTTGTTCATTTTTAACTTGGCCAATACCGATTGAGGCGTGTTGATGATTCCATCCTGCACAGCGCCTGAAGCCGGATTATTTGGAATGAATGATCCAAAGGGCAAATGAAATAAAGAATGCAAGGTCACACCTCCTGCATTGATGGCAGCTATTCCGGTAGGGGCAGCCACAACTGTGTTTTTATACGTTTGATTTCGAATATCTGCCAGGAAAGTCGTTTTACCTGTACCTGCCTTGCCAGTAAGAAATAAATTCCTATCGGTATTGTTTATGTATTCAGATGCCAGGCTGGCAAATTTATTTGACGATTGCGCCATTTTAACTGAAATCATTTTTTAGCGTCGAAAATATTAAAAGTAACACAAGATGGATGAAATTGAAAGAATAAGCCAACTCCCATTCCCTGAATACCTGCCTTATCTTTAACCATCACAATTATTTTATCTTCAATTGTTTTAATGTGATCAAAGATTATTACCCGTTGCAACATGGTAAGCATATTGTGCCTTATTGTAAGAAGCTACTGCTCTCAGGTAATCCAACCTTGATTTGATATAAATTTCCTGCGCCTGCAAAATTTCAAAAGGACGAACAATTCCTATTTGCTGTCTTTGTATGCTTTGCTTCAACGCCTCCTCCGCCAATTGACTCCCTTCCAGGGCTACCTCTGTTTGTTCTTTGGCTACCCTGATCTGTTCTCTCGCACTAATCACTTCTTCATTGATTTGCGCTTTAACTTGCTCCATTTTAATTTCCTGAATTACAATCCGGGAGTTATACTGCTCTAATGCTCCTCTGTACGCCAGTCTTCCCATTGGAATTTTCCACATCAATGCAGCATTGATTTCGCTTGTAGGGTCGAGTGGAGAAAAAACACCACCGAAGTAAGAGCCGTAAGCGCCTATTCTTAATTCAGGTAATAACAATCCTGTTGTGGTTATTTTTTTCTCTGTATTTAATGATTTTAATGTTAGCGCCATGCCTTTTAATTCTGGCCGTAGGACGTAAGTCGAATCAAAAGACACCTGAATATTACTAATTCCAACTAAATCCAGCGGAGCTAAAAGGGTATCCGTACTTACCAACTTCGTGGCAGGGTCCAGATTCAGCAATTTCACCAATGTTGCAGACTTATTATTAAATTCAGTCCGGGCATTCAGCATTTCCACTTTTAAGTGATTGTAATTGCTTCGTGCTAATAATAATTCTGATTCAAAGCGAATACCTGCTTCAACTTGAACAGCTATTTGATCAGCAATGGTGTCTGCCTGTGCTGCCAGTTGTTCATAGGCTCTGTAATAAAGTTGTGCTGCTAAAAAATCATAATATGTTTTTATAATATCCAGTAAAGCCTTGTTCTGTTCTGCCTGTGTTTGATATACCGATGCCTGTGCTTTAAGTTCGGCTGCATTCACCTTGAAAATACCATCTCCAAAATTCCAGGTAGCATTTAGCCCTATGCCTCCCCAAAAATTTTGGCGGTTAACATCAGTAAAGATAAACCCATCACTATTCATGGCGTTACCCCAAAGTTGATGAATGCTTACACCTGCATAAAGATCGGGTAGCCACCACTCTCTTTCTCTGGAAAGGTTGGCCATAGCAAGTTCCTGTCGTTTTTTATACTCCTTTATCGTCAGGTTATTTGCTCCGCCCAGAGTAAGGACAGTTTCCAAATTTATTGACTGGGTTGTAACCTGAGCTTTTACCAAACCAGAAAGTCCGGCAAGAAAAACAGGGAGCAGAATAATGGCTCTATTTACATATGTTTTCATAGTCTTTCGCCTTTAATAACAGGTTTAACAATCTGTCCTGGTTTCACCAAACCTTTACCCTGAATAATCACCAATGAATTTTCTGTGATTTCAGGGTTTAACACTTCAAAGTAATCTTTGTTTGACAGGCCTTTTCGAAGTGGGATGCGCGCTACTACATCATCCTTTACTATCAAAACAAAAGGCTGATTTTGAAATATCCACTGTGCTGTCACAGGCAGGGAAAGAACACGTTCCCGATTACTGATCTGAATAAGGGCTTTGGCATACATACCAGGTTTTATAAAACCGTTCGGATTGCTAATGTCGATCTCTACCTGCATGGTTTTGGATGCCGGGTCTAATGCCCCTGCTGTTCGGCTTACTTTGACATTAAATGATTCACCAGGAAGCTCTGGAAATGTAACCGTAACTTCCATGCCTTTATCAATAGCAGCTATATCCGATTCTGGGAGGGGAATAGTTAAACGGATAGGGTTAATTTCCTGCAATTCAGCAATGCCCTGAGGGTTGTCTTCTGCTAATCCACTTTGCACCAATGCCCCGTGATCTACCATTCTTCTCGTAATTTTCCCGGCAAATGGAGCTTTTATCATTAAGAAACCCAATTGGTTCTTGATAACATTTAATGTTGCTTTTAATGACAGATACTCCGCTTCGGCATCTTCTACCATTTGTAATGGAGTAAGTGCAGGGGTCTTTTGCAGGGTGGAATTTAACCTTTCATAGATGGCTTTTTTAGCATCCAACTGAGCTTTCTTTTCCTCATATCGACCCACTATGTCAGGGTTTCCCAACTCAGCAATGACTTCACCTTTATGGACATCATCACCTATATCCTTATAGATTTTCTTCACGTAACCACTTACCATAGCATAAAGTATTACTTTTTGGTTGGGCTCTGCCGTTCCGCTAATTAATACTTCTGTAATAAAAGAGCGCTTTTGTGGATTTACCACTTCAACAGATTGCGTTTTATTTTTATCAGATACATTCTCAACTGTTAAACCAACATTGTTCTGTTGATCTGTTCCACATGAAAAGTTGATTAATGTAACAGCTAATAACCCTGCAACCATGTAATTATGTTTTATCGGTTTCATTTCAATTGATTTTAGATTTTGCAATAAGTAAATAAAAGATTGGAATAATATAAAGTGTCAGTAAAGTGGACATAAATGTTCCTCCGATTACAGCAATTGCCAGCGGAACATTAGCCTCGGTCCCTGCGCTATTTGCCATAGCTGTTGGCAATAAGCCAAAAATGGTTGTACCAGCAGTCATTAAAACCGGGCGAAACCTGTCAGTTGCGCCATTTACAATGGCCTCACTTTTAGCCTTCCCTTCCTTCATTAAAGCATTTATTCTGTCTATCAGGATATTTCCATATGAAACTGCAATACCCACCATCATAATAATACCCATGAGCGACTGGATACTGAGGTTCGTCCCTGTTATCCACATCAGCAAAGCCACTCCTATAATACCCAGAGGGAAAGCCGCGATGATAATCAGAGGTTGCCGGAAAGAACGAAATAAAGGCATGATAATAAGAAATGCCAGCACGATCGCTAATCCCATACCTAATCCCAAATCTCCGAAGGAGCTTTTCATGGTGGCAATTTCACCGTGGAAATTCACCTTATATCCTTTAGGAAACTCCATTGCATCAATACGTTCTTGGATTTTTTCCGAAACAGACCCAATGTCAGCTCCTTCCACGTTACTGTAGATATTGAACACTCGTTGGAGATTATAATGATTAATCTCCACGGGATTAGTTGATTCACTAATTTTAGAAAAGTTTCTGAATGGAACTGGCTTATCGTGAGTACTACTGCTCACATTTACATTTTCAAGTATATGCTCATCATTGATTAAATACTCCGGATAGGTAACTCCCACATAGTAGTGGTTCCCGTTTTTTTCGTCTATCCAAAATGCTTTGTCGAATGTAGCAGATGAATTGAGGGCAGACACGATGTTTTTGATGGCATCAACGGGATCTACACCTAATTCTGCTGCTTTTATACGATCAATATCAACGTCTTTGGTTGGCTGGTCAATTCGTTGTAAAATTCTTACATCCCTTGTGCTGGAAATATCGGAAATCGTATCCCTTAATCGCTCGGCAATTTGCCGTAACACATTTAGATCATTGCCAACAATTTGAACATCTATGGGAGCCGGTTTCCCATCATTAAGGGCTGCTGTAATTAACCCACCTGTGTTAAAACTGATTTCAACACCCGGGAAAGCATCATTTAATTTTCTTCTCAACCTGGCCGCATATTTAAAAATGCTTACAGAATGGTTTTCTATTAATTGTACTCCAATAAATGCATCCTGCGTACCTGAGTTGGGTGTATAAGCAGCTGGAAGATCATAGAATACCCCTATATTAGAGATAATCTGTTCTAAATCGGTGCCCAATTCATCCCTTACAAGTTGTTCCATTGCAATAATGGCTTTTTCTGTTGTTTTCAAGGGTGTTCCAGATTCCATACGAATCTGAATTTCCATTTGTCCTACATCAGACTGCGGAAACAACTCATAACCCAACTGGTTTTTCATTACAAATAATGAGAAAACAAACATTATAACAACCGCACTCAATACTGCCCATTTGTATTTTAATGCGTTCAAAAGGCTCTTTTCATAACGGTTTCGCATATTTTCAATAAATCGCTGAAAGAAGCCAAGTGCTGACTTTTTAAGTTTACCATTCGCTTTTGGGAGTTTGTTACGAAATAGGTACGCTGCTGCCAACGGAACTAATGTAAGAGAGAAAATGTATGAGCCGATCATTGAACCGGCTACGGTAATTGCTAAAGGAGAAAACAAGAACCTGGCCATGCCTGTCAGAAATATCACAGGGAAAAACACCACAATAATGACCAGAGTTGAAGCCAATACAGGTGTGGCTACTTCCAATGCAGCATCCAACGATGCCTGCCATGCAGACTTCTTCATTCCGGCCTTGCCTGCAGGTAGGTTCAAGTGCCTGTCAATGTTTTCCATTACTACAATGGAATTGTCTACCAATAAACCCAATACCAATACAATACCTCCAAGTGTTATGCTATTAATTGCTTGTCCGGTTATTGAAAGGACGATAAATGCAAAAAGTACCGATAAAGGTAAACTGATTGTAACAATTAATGCAGATCGGAAATTTCCCAAGAAAAGGACGAGGACAATGATAACAAGTATCATTCCCCCCAGACCCGCATTTGTCAATCCTGAAATGGCATTTCTTACATAGGTACTTTGATCAAATATTACGTTCAAATTAACATCATCGGGCATCCGTTCTTTTAATTGAGGCAATGCCTTTTTTACCCCTTCTACAGATTCAATGGTGTTGGCTCCCGGCCGTTTAAATATGGGGAGATATACTTGTTCATTACCATCAACTCGTACAATGTTTGTTTGAATCACACTCGCATCTGATGCATATCCTACATCTTTAATATATATTGGTTTGCCATTTTTATACGTAACTACAATGTCATTAAAGTCTTCAACATCAATGATCATCCCTTTGGCATCAATAGCATAATTAATCATGCCAATTTCTGCAATGCCTGACGGGATCATGGTAGTATTCTTTTTAATGGCATCGTTCACTTGTGTTTGTGAAATACCAAGTGCTTCGAGTTTTGACGGGTCAACATAAATGTGGATTCTTCTCAATGAACCGCCGTAAGCTGCCGGAGCTACAATACCAGGTACGCCGCTCAGCATTTGACGCAAATTGTAATAGGCAATGTCATACAATTCTTTTCCGCTTTTCATATCGCTGCTTACCGTCAACAACATTAAGGGTTTGCTCGCTGTCGGGTCAAAAGGCTGTACCATCGGCGGCAAAGTACCAGGTGGTTGGTAGTACATATCGCTCATCGCATATGATGAAGTATTTGCCATTGCCTCCGCCGGATCCACGTCCTCACCGTAGTAGTTGGTAACGATACTTACTCCCATAAGGCTTTTTGAAAGTTGTTTTTCAATACCCGGTGATTGACCTGTCCAACGCTCCATTCGACTGGTAATATCCTTTTCCACTACTTCGGCAGGCATACCAGGATAGAGCGTAAGTATCTGCATAGCTGATTTTTTGAACTGAGGTAGAATATCTACCGCCATTCGGGGAATTAGCACCCCAGCAAGTACCAGGACTACAACAGCCAGCACCAGTACCAGATACGGATTTTTAAAAGATAATTTGATCATAGTATAATTTTTCCTTTAGGCAATCAGTTCATATCCTGGCTTTAAACCCGGTTTAGGCATTGGGTTTTCGTAATGAAAGGTTTAAGTGCAAAAAAATCAAGTGCTTAACGACAATTTTGACTCGTAATCGTGGTAACCATCACGGTGAGAATCAAAATTGGCGGACGTGCCTGCCTGCGGTAGGCAGGCTTGATTTTAAAGCGATTAGACCTTGGAATAGATCACCTATGCATAATCCGGGTTAAAGCATATTATTGCTTTTCATTCAAGTCAGATTTAGCTGATTACAATTAACAATGTGCAGACGTATTTCTCTGATTTTACGAGAACGCGAGATTGCGCTATAAATAAAATCAAAGATTGTATCACTTGTCTAAATAGAAAAATTCAGACAATACAATGCCTGCTTCCTGTGAAGAAGAATTATACTAAAGGTGGGCCACGAAGTGAGTTGGGGGGCAAAGGAGGCCTTCCATTACAGCGTGGTTCAGGAGTAATGAAAAACTTCTGTTCCGGTAATTCGTAATTGATGGGAATAATTGATGCAATGAGAGTTATTTGCTTGATGGAAAGTTTTACAGTGTATTGGTTGGAAATAACGTAATCAGCAGCATTTTGTATCTTGACACAGTTTTTATGCGCCATAAATGCTGCTGTACTATCTGTTTCTGGTTCTGCTTTAGAAGATTCGTCATGTTTCATCATGTCATCTTTACAACTACCATGATGATTCTCTCCCAAACCTTTCGGGCATAAACTAAAATCAGGAAGTAAACAAACTCCAATCAGGGCAATAAGCAATATGAAGCTATTTTTTTTCAAAGATGAAATTTTTGCAATGTGAAAAGGTAACTATATTTTTGGAATTAAAGGGGGTAAATTAATTCATTTCTACAGACTGGCAATATCTGGCTGTGGAGAAAGAATGTTAGGCCGATCTCAATTTCTTGCAAGAGTTAATAGTTCGATGTGTACTTAAACCCAGAATTGTCATTAGACTTTCTATTGCATAGTCAAATTACTTCAAAATCAGGCACTTAACTCAAAGTTGGCTCGTCAGCATAACTTAGGCTATGCTTCCCTGCCTGCCGGCAGGCAGGCTCACCTAAGTACCTGATTTTCCCTGCCTTGCCGGCAGGCAGGTTGTACTTTAACCCTTCATCACAAAACCCTAATGACAAATCTGGGTTAAATAGCTGTTGGGATTGTTTATTACCTTATATCAGAGTCAGGATCAGAATCGAAATCCAATATTTTAAATCCTTATTTGGTAAGCTAAAATAAAACAACTCCCAATGATCAGTACATTTATAAAAGCACGATATGTCCAATGATACTTTGAATAGTCCAGTTTAATAAAATCACTAAACACGACCCATAAGCCCATCATTAAAAACCAGGGCGTTAAGAGCAGCGTGAAATTTCCTTTAAACAACATTATTGCTACATCGTGCAAAAAGCCGCTAATGACAAATGTAATTATTAATGAAAGGGTAGGAGGAAATATAGTTTTTAGCGGCTTGAAAACATATCTTCCCAAATAATAACCCCAAATCGGATTCCAATATTTCCAAAATGTAGAAAAATTACCTACGCCAAAAGAGCGAAACAGCATATTTCTGAAAGAATATTTTGCGCCTAAGGGTACACCATTTCTTTTTAATATGTAATCAGGTAATCTCAATTCTGCTCGTTAGTGCATTCGTTTTATTCAGCATACTTATTTAAAAGCAAAATTTGTTCTGCCGTAATATCAATTAATTCAATATCATTATTTGAGGGTTATACATTTTAAATGCTTCAATAATACTGAAACCGGTGATGTAACCACTGGCAGATGGAATATCTTTAGTCCCGATCATCATAAAATATTTTCATTTTTTACTATCCTGCATTCTTTTTGATTGTCCTGCCTAACATCAAAATTGAAAAGATATTTTAAGAATCCTCAATCTGATTTCCAGCCCATTCTGCTACATTAGCAAGAAATCGAATCCACTCATGCCACACCAGATCCCCCATATTTGTACCATTACGAACCAGCACAAGATTGTATCTGGGATAAATCATAATGTATTGACCATGAAAGCCTTGAGCAGTATACACAAAATCACTTTCATTAAGGTCATAGTGCCACCAGTTGTATTTATAACCGATCCCTTCATAGCCGTATATATTTTGTTGAAGCGGATCACCACGGTCAATTAATGCGCTGGCTTTTACCCATTCAGGATTCAGAATATGAGTACCATTTATGTGCCCTTCCTGAAGCATCAGCTGTCCAAGTTTTGCGTAATCGATGCTTCTCGCATTAAATCCACCCAGAAGTTGTTCCAGGCTATCATCTTCACTAAACAGGCTCCAGGTGGCACCATATTCCGCACCCATCGGTTCCCAGATCTTTTCTTGTGTCAACTGGGTAATGGTCTTACCATAAACACTTGTCAGGATAAGTGCCTGAAAAGCCGGACCATAATCATTATACTCAAACACTGTTCCCGGCTGATCCTCAGATCCCAACTGGTGCAACCGCTTTCTGATATTGGGTTCATAATACGCTCTTGGAGCACCTTGCCAGGGCATAATGCCTTCTGTGTAGTCTATACCTGTTGTCATGTTTAGAAGATGACGGATCCGCATTGGAAGAAGTTTGGGTTTATCCTTAAATTCAGGTAAATAGTCGTGAAGCCAGTCATCAACACTTTTTATTTTTCCTTCCTGCAGCGCAATTCCAAAAAGCATTGAGCCAATCGACTTTGATACAGAAAAAGATCGATTGAGAGTCTCTCTGTGGTAACCATTGTAGTATTTTTCAAATATGTTCACACTATCCTTAATTACAATTAAAGAACGGGTATTCTGTTTCGCTAAAAAATCATGGAATTCTCCTGGTTTGACGAGGTCAACACCCTCCCTGGAGTTGTTCAGGACCATCTCCTCATCAATATGAAATCCGTCAAAGAGATCAGGTTGAGGTAGTTCAGGGAAGTGAGTGGGGGAGGTGCTGGCGTCTATATGACGTGATGGGAATTTCTGATAATCATCCATGTCTGGCACATTCCACCAAATTATGCGTCCCATATAAGTAGATGTGGGCATTATGAAAACTAAAACAAGTGCAACTGCCAGGAAATCCAGAACTACTATAAATAACTTATTCTTTTTCAAGGCTGTTATAATTCTTTGTTACCAAATAGGACCTTCCCAACCATTAAGACTAATGAGGTCATGGAAATTTATCTATCTAATTGTTAGGTACTGAAATTTACCCACTTTGACAAATCAACGCCAGTTAGATTTTCAAGTTCTTTTATGTCAGACATATAGATGTCAATTAGTTGATGTAAATTATCTGAGTTGAAATCTGGATTTTCATCATTAGAAAAATACATGGTTATTGCTGATGGATTAATAGTTGTTTTTGTTGATTTCTTCTTTAATTAAGGTTTTATGAAAAGCATCTAATTTCATGGTGAAAGTTCCGTATTTCCCATCTCCAATGGTTCTGCCATCGATTTTAGTTACCGGCGTCAATCCCCCGAAAGTTCCAGTGACAAAAGCCTCAGCGGCACCATAAACGTCAAAAAGAGAAAAGTTCTTTTGCTTACACGGTATATTGTTTTGTTCACAAATTAATATCACGTTACCTCGTGTTATTCCATTCATGCAATACTGCCCGGTAGACGTCCATACTTCATCATCTTTTATCATGAAAAAATTCGTTGCATTACACGTGGAAACAAAACCGTGAATATCCAGCATAAGAGCCTCATCTGCTCCTGCTTCTATCGCCTGTATCAGGGCTTGTACTTCATGTAGCTTGCTATGACAATTTAAACGGGGATCAAGATAATCAGGAGACCCTCTTCTGAAGGTACTTGTGAATAAGGTAATGCCTTTTTCTTTCGTTTCATGGGAAGCTTTTTTGTGCTCGGCTATAATTACCACATTGGGGCCGGATATAATAAGCCGCGGATCTTGAGAAGGTGTCTTTTTTATGCCCCGAGTGACCATCACCCGAATATGTACATTGTCGTGCATACTATTTGCATGGACGGTTTCCCGGATATGTTCCTTTAGTTCCTCCCGGCTGAAATTGAGAGGCATACTGATTACTGCAGCAGCTTGCCATAATCTGTTAAGATGCAGATCTATAAAAACCAATACACCGTTATGCAGGCGCAGTGCTTCCCACACACCATCACCCACCAGATAGCCACTGTCAAATACAGAAATTTTGGCAGCATTACGTGGCAATAGCTCTCCATTTACAAAAATCTTGATATCCTGATTTCTTATATCTTCTGTTGCGTTGTGTGTACCCTGCACCATATTTTAGTTATTGAAACATTATTTTCCGATCGATGTAACGTATTCTTCAGGCGTCATTACAGGGATTTTTGATTCCTTAAAATCCTTTAAATCCCTGGTAATAATTAATTCCTGATTATTCTCAATTGCTGAATAATATTGCAGTCCATCTTCGAAATCTTTGAATTTACTGTCGTTAAGAGCCAGGTCTATTACTTTATCATTTAATGACAATATTTTTACAAGCACTCGAAACTGTCTAAGAACTTCTCTGGCTTCCGAAGCTGATTTTAATCTTGAAAGAACGTAATTTGTGTTGGCAAATGTCAATGAGCTTATTGATAGTTTTAGTCTATTCCGATCTGCAAGTGAGAAAATCTGAGCAGCGCTTTTATAAAATGGATCTCTTTTAGCTAGTAAGTCGAGAACCACATTGGTGTCTATGAGTAATCTACTCATTTATACTTTTCTATTAAATAGTCGGTATAGCTTTGTTTGTAATCAAAATTCTTGTCAAGCTTTATAACACCACTCAAACTCTTAACAAGAGGTGTTATTTCTATTTCATGCTCTTTCTTAGCTGTCAACGAAGCCAAATATGATTCAATTAGTCTTGATAAACTTATTTCATGTGATTTAGCATACTCCTTCGCGCTATCAATTACAGACTTGTCCAGATTTAATGTGAGTTTAGTACCCATAATAGATTTCTTTACGTGTAAATATAATGATTTTATACGTAAAGAAATGGTTTCTGTTTTGAAAATTATCTAGGCTGAACGTGGTAATGCTGTACCCGAAAAGGTCATGCATTGAAATTACACAGGTAAAAATCAGCTTTCAAACAAGGAGTAAGTCCGAATCAGCAGGGCTTTAGGATTGTTCAACACAAGCTAAAAACACAGTGACCGGCTACCAATCGCTTGCGGCATCCTGTGGGCTTCACTGCGTTTGTTACCTAATTGTTATGTGCAGTTCGCAGTCTTACTATTTTTAATTATTTTTCTTTAGCAGCAAATACAATTGGCTTTGCTTGCATTAGCGTAAGAGCATTAACCATTTTTATTGTGCCGTTTTTGTACTTTTTAAAGTGGGGAGATGCTATATGTGAATTGTATGCCTCTCGACTTGAATATATTTCCAAAACTTTAATCTTTGTTGGAATATCTTTTTCAGCCATTGCATATAGGGTCAGAACGCCGGGCTCTTCCTTTACTGATGTCTGAATTTCTTCTTTGAGTAGTGCTAAGTAAGATTCTAATTGTGTTGAGTCTATTTCAAGCTCTGCTATTTGGAATATCAGTTGATTGTCCTTATCTAATTGTTCTATACGTTCAACAATTCCTTTTTCCTTGTTGGAGGCGCAATTTGAAAGTCCGCAAAGTATGAAGCTTGAAATGACTACATTTAAAAATTTGCTTTGATTTCTCACAAGATTTAACATATCTATATTCATTTAAATTATTATCTGATACTCTTCTTAAATTTCTACTATTGCTGATAGAAATTAACGTACCAGGCAATGAGCTTTGGTTTTCTTTCCCTCCAAGGTATCCACAAGCAAAAGAAAAATCAAAGGCCGTTAGAAGCTTGGCTTATTGGTATTTGTTAGCTGGCCCCTTCTTCAGTTATGCTGTACTTTTTATGAGTACCATTTTAAGTCCCAAACAATATATAATGAAAACTATAAAGCGGTATCAATCAAAATAGCATTCACAGTGCTATTCTTCCAAAGCTTGGCTTCCTGCCATTTTGGATGTTGCCTATTCATAATACTGCATCTTTCTTCTTATTTCCACAAACCTGGGTTCTTCATATAGCGGTTTAAAAATAGGATCAGCATTCATCATATATGCTAAGACATATTCACTTTTTTTCTGGGCTTTTTCAAGCCAGGTCAATGTTTCATCAACGTTACTCTGTGCAGCTGAAATCATAGCCATGGCCAGATTGACTTGATGTGCACCTGCCGCTATTCTCCTTTCTAATTCCTGACGGTATCGGTCACTTTCCGCTTGATTGCCTAGCATAAAGTGTGAATTAGACAAATACGCCACATTGTGGTGCAAAGGAACGTCTTTCGATTTATATGCTTTTTCGAAGTGCTTTAGCGCTTCTGTAAATTGATTGTCGTGATAATAACTCAAGCCTACGTAAAACTGGAAAATTGGAATATCCACAACTTGTAAGGCTTCTTCATAAAGTGCCTGAGCCTTTTGCATTTCTCCTTCCACCATATGGATATTAGCCCTATCCCACCAAATAAAAACATTACCGGGGTCAATTTCTCTTCCAAGATTAGCTAATTCTTTTGCTTTTTCAAGATCATCGAGAGCAACATAAGTAGACACAACCGTACAGATACAATAATTAGTAGGAATTCTTGGCCAGGAATTCAATGCCAAAGCATACTCCACATCCTTTTTAGCATCACGAATCAAGCCTTTTACATAAAGGTTCGAATGAGCCCTGACCAAGTAAATGTCTGAGCTTTTTGGGTTCAGGGCTATTGATTTTTCAATGTAAGGAGATGTTAAACTTACAATTTCAGAAGATGATCTGTCACCTCCAAGCCATGATCCTGATTGAAAATCCAGGATCAAAGCCAATAACGTATAGGCCTGTGAATAATTAGGATCAAGGTCAATTGCTCTTTCCAACATCTCAATACTTGTAGAAAATCCTTCTGGTGTCAGACTCATAAATTCAGCTTTTGATTTTAGAAATAAATTAAATGCTTCCCCATCGGACGTATTTACCTTGTCAAGAGAATTCTCTTCAGCTGCGGTAAGTTTTATGTTCAGGCTTTTCGCTACCTGTTTTGCGATTAATAATTGTATAGAAGGCGCATTTTTCATTACTTCATTAAAAGCCTCGTTCCATATTCTTTCATTTGAATGTGGGTTGAAAAGTTCAATGGAGAGTTTCACGCTATCACCGAAGACCCTGGAGCTTCCGGAAATTAAATAATTAACGTTTAATTCATTCGCTATGTTGATAGGTGATATTTCAGCATTTTTGTAATGCATTGATGTAGAAAATGCCAATACAGTGAATATTTTAATTTTTGCCAGTTCATCGATGATTTCCTGAGTAACTCCATCGGAGAACCACTCCAGGTCTTCATCTTTTGAATTGAGATTAACAAGAGGAAGAACGGCAATCGATTTTTCAATTGTATCAGAGGATTCAATTTCTGACTCATTAAGAGGAAAATTTGATAATTTATAAAACATTAAAGCACCCACCATCAGGACAGGTATCCACAATAATCTCATATTCCTTTTGGACAGCAGGGATGTGGATTTTTTGATACTTCCTTTCCCTTTCATGTCATTTTTGATGGGTATTGTTAACGCATCGTTTGATATCGCATACAATGTGATGTCTCTTTCAATATTGTTGAATGTAAATTCACCAATTTTAACCGTTCTGAATTCCGGGTGATTTTTTATCTGAACGTAGATATCAGAACTAATCAATACGGAATTCGCGACACCCATTGATTCAATACGCGAGGCGATATTTACACCATCCCCAAAAATATCATGGTCTTTACGAACTATTTCCCCAACATGTATACCTATTCGTAGCGGCACATAAGGTTCTTCTCTCAGATTCTTTTGTATGCTTATTGCACATCTTATTGCGCTTACAGCACTTTTGAATAACATGAGACACCCATCGCCATTGGTAAGCATCAGCTTTCAGGACGGGGCTAGTCAGAAACAGCAGGGCTTTAGGATTGGTCAACACAAGCTAAAAACACAGTGACCGGCTACCAATCGCATGCGGCATCCTGTAGGCTTCACTGTGTTTGTTACCTAATTGTTGGCAGTAGATGACGGCATATTAAAAATCTAACAGTTTAGAACCGTGGATGATTCGGAGGATGACTACCAATTTTTCTAAATAAATTCGATAGACTAGTCGATAACTCTTTATACTGGTCAGGCTTCGACAATGCTATCCCATTGAGGTACATGACGATCTCTTTGTTTATCTATGTGCGAATGACAAAGCGCAGTTTGGTGGCCGAGCTCAATTTCTCCTTTTCAATTTTCACGTTAGATAAAGTCCAGCATGGGCGTACTGCTTTATCGCCTCTTTTTGAAATAAAGCAGAAACCGGGCGCTGTTTTCCCAATTTTTTGAAATAAAGCAGAAACCGGGCTCTGGTTTCCCAATCTTTTGAAATAAAGCAGAAACCGGGCGCTAGTTTCCCATCTTTTTGAAAAAAAGCGTTGTTGACAATGTAAATTCCACTTCTTTTAGAAAAGAAGCATTGTTGCCCAGTGAATTACGTCATCTTTTAGAAAAACCGCACCGTTCATTAGTCCTAATCAATCGTTATTTTTCAATTCTTCAAGTTTACCCACCATACTAATGTCGTCTGGTGATATTATTATTTTCTTTCCTGCTTTTGTCCTTAACAAGATCCTGTTTTTACTTTGTGTGACATAGAAAGTCATGTGTCCAAAGGTTGAATTGTAAAATTTCCCATAAGAACCAAATACTCCACCGACACCGAAAGTCCTGATTGTACCGGACATTTCCCCCTTTTCAATTTTTCTTATTTCAGTTATGTTTGTCAGGTTAATTGTTTTATCTCCGATAGGTCGTCTGATAACAAGTTGTCCGTCTTGAATCCCATACTTCTGAGGACTAAATAGGTAACTTCCAAGTAAAATTGCCACGAACAACAAAAGTATTCCTGAATGAACAATAATAGTTGTAAAGTCAATGTCATTGAATTTTAATAGAGTTCTAAAACTACTTTGTCCAATGGCAACAAGCAAAATCACAACTCCGGAAGTTATGATTTTTGTCAAAATGTCCATCGAGGCTTTATATTCTAAAGTTTCCATTTTTTCAGTTCTCTAGCAAGCTTGTATATAACAAATGGGTAAACCACATATAGGGTTTATTTCACTTACAAATTAGCAGATTATTATGTTGATTCCTACAAAATCGGTTGTATAAGGTGACGGTTGCCGGCTATGCTGAGTCCTTCGCCATACATCAGCGCCAAAGCTCCGATTTCTTATTTGAATGTGGAGTATAAAAATGTGGCTCAAGCCAATTTAATCACAGTGACCGGCCACCAATCGCTTGCGGCATCCTGTGGGCTTCACTGTGTTTGTTACCTGATAGTTAGCAGTAGATGACGGCATACTAAAAATCTAACAGTTTAGAACCGTGGATGATTCGGAGGACGACTACCACAAGCATTGGTACAATTTAACCCGGATTATGTATTGGAACTTCGTTATGAGGGCTGAAAGTGCAATAAAACAGGCACTTATGGAAACGAAGCATAGCACCGCTATGGTGAGTTGAGATAAGTGAGTGTAACGATCTGT